>Ga0207879_100084_pt1 | contig 190750 bp, 174 predicted proteins | sample LinPmetageLP24_FD_184045 | JGI IMG/M metagenome (GOLD analysis project Ga0207879, IMG submission 184045) | Marine viral communities from the Pacific Ocean - LP-24 (SPAdes) | ecosystem: Environmental > Aquatic > Marine > Oceanic | place: Pacific Ocean | collected 2009-08-30 | reverse complement strand
CCTAACCCTAACCCTAACCCTAACCCTAACCCTAACCCTAACCCTAACCCTAACCCTAACCCTAACCCTAACCCTAACCCTAACCCTAACCCTAACCCTAGCCCTAAGCACCCCTATATCATGGGGAACCGATTCTGGATGTTTTTCCTGAAACGTTTCGCAAACCTCAAGGACACACTCAGCAAGTTCATGGTGGTGAGCGTTGAATAGCCCGAACATTGATGACTGGTGCTGAAAATCTTCAGATCACCGCAGATCAGATTACATTGTACGATAACGATACAGAGAAGCATCAGAGGACCGACTTTTTGGCACAGATCAGATCGAAAAAGGACAAAAGTGGCAGAATGACTCATCGAGATGAAATGAATCATTTGTCGAATAACCTGTAAGCTCGTGTCTCAGCACCCAGGTTGTGATACTGAACCTTCATAACAGACTCGCTGGAAGTGACACAACTGCTATATCTCTACGAGCTTGCTTCTACTACCTCATCAAGACACCTCACGCTTATGAGAGACTTGTTCAAGAGATTTTCGAAGCAAACAGCCGAGGGCGGCTATCACCTTTCGTGACTTACGACGAGTCATTACACCTTCCATATCTGTTAGTCTTCTTCGTTCTTTGCTTCTTGCTACTCTACGGTTTGCTGACAAGATCTGCATTCAGTCAGTCTGTAATAAAGGAAGCTTTACGCATGCATCCGGGAGTAGGTTTTCCACTTGAGCGATATGTTCCATCGGGTGGTAGGATTCTTTGCGGATATTTCGTTCCAGCGGGTACGAACGTCAGCATTTCAGCTCCAGTCATTCACCAAAATCAAACCATTTTCGGCGCCGATGCAGACACTTTCCGGCCTGAGAGGTGGATCGAGGCGAGTGCGGAGCAGCTGAAGATCATGGATAGAGCTATGTTGCATGTAAGTGCTTTGGATCCGGTATTAGCCCTTCTCATGTGAAGTATTGTTAATCAACCCAGTTTGGCTACGGAACTCGAACTTGCATTGGAAAGAACATATCGTTGATGGAAATGGGGAAATTCATCCCTCAGGTACTGCGTCACTTCCACCTCCAGTGGGCATCACCCAATACTGAATGGACGACGAACGCGGCTTGGTTCTGGAAGCAATCTAATATCTTGGTTCGTTTTCAGTCGAGGGATCAAAAACTGTCATGAACGACAGCATTTCAAAAGCATTCGAAGTTCTTTCGACTCTAGAATTAGACATAAAGTCTGGAGACAATACAAATAGCCCACTGAGCTGTGTAGCATTTCAACGCAAAGCTTACGCAGCTCGGTAGTAAACATCAGCCCAATGAGCTCAATCAGCCGTCAAAGAGTGATCCTCCGGCGCTGCGAGTGCTTGAGATTTACAGGAGAGTAACCAATGATACTGAGTGTTCTGAGTCCGTAAGGACTATGGCTGGGTAGGTGGGCTGCATTGGTTGAGTTCGAACTCTGCCCGCGAGCTAGTCCACATACCCCGCAATGTCGGTTCGTCTGCCCACAATCTGCCCTCCACAAATCAACTACCAATCATACAACACCTCCCTTAGTCAATGGCAGTGATACGGCGAGACCAGCAAGGATCAAAAGGTGATCGATGGAGATTGCGGAAAAGCAAATGCCATTAACCTACTCTGGGTCATTAATGCAAGTTTTTGAGTAAAAATTTGCCGGAGGCTTTCTGATGAATCGGATGCACAATACTGAAATTTCAACGAAAAGATTGCTCACCGCAAATACGTAAAGGATCACAGGAATCAAGAGACTGTCCGTTCGAAATAATCTGGCAATTCTCTCGTGCATAATGCTACAGCCTTTAATCACAAGGCATGTAATGTTAATGGCTTTCATTTAGTTCTCTACCTCTGGCTGTCAAAATTGAAAAGTAAATTGTTAAACCGTGAATAGCGATATCAGGAAAATGCTGGACGGAATCGATTCTGGGGTTTTCCATGTGTCTCCTATCTATACCGTAGTGAAAGCTGCTTTCGCCGTCGATTGGGGTGCTTCCGCCCTTGCACAAAAGTCTCTCATGTTCGAACAAAATCGTCGGCCCTCATCCTTCAAACTTACGATCAGACCACAATAAAAGCACCAATACACACCCGAGCAAGCGCCAAAGCCATTGCTAACTCTGTCCTTGGGCACTTCAGTGTTGTTGGAACAGATCGACATCAGATTACTCCAACATGCAGGCAGGAAGTTTGGATCAGGTTGAGGGCTGGCTGTCACGGTGCGGGGAGAAATTGATACGGTCTTGGTGGTTGGCGTAGAGATGCTGGTAGTAGTAGCTCTAGGCCCTCCACACCCCTTCGCCGAGTTTACGACCAAGGTTGTTGATAGAGCGATGATCGTAGCAGCACTGTCCGCTGTGATGCACAAGGCCAATATCTTCCACCTTGGCCACTTTGCCGAATTCGTTCGACAAAACTCAAGCCACCGCCTGCCACCACCTGGTTGTGTTGATGCGGCGGTGCAACTCGTGTTTCTGATGACGAGGTCACTCATCTCAATTGACTCGGGGGGACCAGATCCCTTCAGAATATATGGTCGAGACTCTCGAGGCACTTCAGCCATCTTTGAGACATGAGACGAACATTCATGATTGATTGCATTTATTCGCGAATTTATGATTCAAAAATGGCCTGTTCAAACTATTGAGTTTGAAACAATGGATCTCCGCTTTGTCATAAGATCGTTAGAATATTGACTGTATAACGTTCCAGGTCGCCTTGTTCGTTCTTTGTTCCGAAGTCTACTATTGTTTCCCCAACGGACAGGTAATTTGGTACCGTTACACATCGCCCCGATGGCGCGGCAGGTGGGCCGCAGTTCCTAAAGGAGACGCGCAAGGCTTAAGGTCACTGCGGTAGAAGTCTGCCCACCTCTTCCAGAAGGATTTGCCATCGACCTCCACTCTTGTTGGCACTTCAACCACCTCTCCGTTCAGGCCTGCATTCGTGACAGCATTTTGTTGTTCACCCAAATAGAAACTGGGCATGAACAGAGTAGCGATGAGTGGGATGGCAGCCAGAACAAGAGCTGTAATCGCGATGTGGCCATTGACGTAGGAATATGCACGAATAGCCCCCTGCCATCTTCGAACTCGTAGCTGGCGCGGAGCTTTTTGATGTTACCATAGCGTGTGCTCACCACCTTCTCGCTAACACAAGGCATCTCTATGAATATCCGGTCTAGCATCTCATCTGCCCAGATCGCTGAAGACACTGCAGACCCTATGGACGATCCCAGCGTAGGCCAAAGAGTGAGAAGTGCTATGACAGCGGGCATGTCTTCGTATGGAATTGAGGCTTGGCTACTAACACGATCTCCGACAACTTTGAAGGAGCCTAGACAAGACAGTAGCTGAGCAACAACCAAACGAGCGGTAATTTGAATCATGAGGCAGGCCACTGTTTTCGGTCAGCTTCATTGCTGAAGAAGCAGACGAAGCAGACGAATCACTCAGCTCGGAATCAGCCGAGCACTGGCACCAAAAACCATCATAATCTTATAACGATAAGTGTATCTCTGAATGGGGCCAACAATCGGTCCCATAATGCTTAGTCCCATTGTAATGATGCCCAAGAAGATTGTCCACTGGTATGTCGTCCAGTTTTTAATGATGTAGATATACGATAAGTACGTGTTACGAACAGCAGATGTTGTCTGATTGAATATATGGTAGATGGTGAAAGCAGCAAGAAAGGTGCGGTTCTTGAGGAAACGTTTGGTCATGAGAGGTTTCGGGGCGAGACAAATCTCGAAGAGAACGAAGACAATGAGCATGACGCAGCCGATGACCAGCATAGCAATCATACCTCCATCTACCCAATCGTTCTTAGGCGAGTGTGAACTTCGTGCAAGCACTCTTTTAGGAAGCAAATTGGGTATATATTTCCACGTTACGTTCGTTATCTGGTTTCACTTATTTCTTATCAGCTCAGTCTTTGCAACGATGCATACTCTAAGCTACTCTTGAAGAAACATGAGTGTTGCCAAGAGTGACTCTACTGAATCAACCACTTTGTTGAATTGTAGATGTCGAGACTGCGCCGTGTTCAGCTATTTCGCCCCCCCCCTAAATCTTATCAGATCTCCTCGCATTCCATGCCGCTTCAGGACGCATTGTCCTTTCGTTGGTTGGAACCTATTTACTCAAGCTCTACCAGATCCAACGAGATTTGCCGTCCGTGTTGAGTGGATTGCGACAATTGACTATGACTATCTTTCCTTCTTCCTGTCAGTTGTTAATTGTAGACCCGTGAAAAAATTCCTCTCCTACACTAGGTGCAAGGTAGTCTTTTCTGGGTAAACAATGTTGAAAGTGGGGGGCATTGGAGTCTTGGCATTCTTCGCTACCGACTCATCTTTAACTTGTCACACAATGTACCTTGTCGCTGTTATACAGGATTATGAATACAGTGCCTGTTATAAATCGCTTGAACGCCTGATAAGTGTCCGTGTCTCTTGTTGTGTCGCAAATCGGAATCCGTCAACCATAAACAAACTAAGCGAGATAATCTGGCTACCCTATATCTGCCCCTCGTCGTCAAAGCTATTGTACCGACCAATCGATACTACAAGGACATAAATCGCACCTCGAAGATACAGTCTCCTCTTGGAAACAGGATGAGTGCATCACATTTGAGGTGGCCATAAATGGCCCCGAAATCTTTATCGTGAACTCTTGCTCCTGCTAATTAATTCAGGCCTAATACACTTGGGATGGTCATATTAGCAGATTCCACATTTGTTATATGCTTGTTGCTATCCAATAATTCTATCCAATGAACTCTAGGTGTCTTATGAACAAGTTTCGATTTCATTGCAATTTCACCACTAAGTGTCACGTGGACAGGCGTCTTCGCAAACGCGGTCGCGAAATCAGATCCCGACTTGCTAGCGACAAACCTGCCTCAAGTCCCTTTCATACTCACACCGCCAATACACAATCAATTGCACCATGGCACCCCATATAGATGACGAGGAAGACTTTGGCCTCAGTTCTGACGACGATGCAGACTTCCTTGCCCTCGCAGATCGGGTCGAGAAGCGAAAAGCTTCCGACGACATCCTGCCACCTGCGAAGCGCATTACAATCCAATCCTCTGCTCTCAAAGCATTGACGAAGAACTTCGGCATGAAGGAGTTTCGATTGAAGCAGGAACAGGTCATATCAAGGATTCTAGATGGACAGTCTGCCGCGGTCGTCTTCCCAACTGGCGGTGGAAAGAGTCTCTGCTACCAAATCCCAGCCTTGGTTTTCTCGGAGGAAGACAAGCTGGCAGGCATCCGTGGAGAAGGAGAAAGTGGCATCACACTCGTCGTATCTCCCTTGATCGCTTTAATGAAAGATCAGGTAGATGCACTCGTTCGTCGCGGTATCAAAGCAGCCTCCCTCGATTCCTCCAAGTCTCGAGAAGAATATATTCACATCTGCGAGATGCTTCGAATTGGAGAATTGAAGATTCTCTACTGCGCTCCAGAACGACTCAACAACGAGGGATTCATTGAGCAGATGAAATACGTGCGTGGAGGAATACGGCTGCTAGCTGTTGATGAAGCCCATTGCATCTCTGAATGGGGACATGCATTTCGCCCAGATTATCTCAGTCAGTAATTCTACTGCGAGACAAGCCCATCTAACATGATCAGAGATATCCAGATTCGTGAATGAGATCAATGCCGAACGAGTCGTATGCCTTACAGCAACTGCAACGCCACGAGTCGCCGATGACATCTGCAAAGCATTCAACATCGATAAATCCTGCCTCTTTCGAACGTCCACATATCGAGAAAATCTGCGACTGCTTGCAGAATCTGCCAAAAGCAAACAAGAATTTTTCCCCAAACTTTTCAAGCTCCTCGGAGACAGCCCAGGACCTACAATCGTATATGTTACACTCCAAAAGCAGACTGAACAGACGGCCAGCGACTTGCGATCCCAAGGCTTTAATGCAAAGGCCTTTCATGCTGGCATGGATACAGCTGCGAAGGCAGAGCTACAAGACGAGTTCATGCGCAGGGACGACCTAATTATCGTTGCTACAATCGCATTCGGCATGGGCATCGATAAATCAAACATCAGGAATGTCGTGCATTTCAACATCCCAAGCAGTCTCGAATCTTACAGCCAGGAAATTGGGAGGGCAGGCAGAGACGGGAAGCAGAGTATATGCATGTTCTATGTCTGCGGAGAGGACCTACATCTACGAGATATGTTTGCTCGAGGAGACCTTCAATCATTCAAATCTCTTCGTCGTCTGCTGGAGGAGATCTTTGACCCCAGCAATCCTGCACCCGTGGGGGGTGAGCTCAGGTTCTCTCACTATGCCCAAGAGAGGGAATACGACATCCGATCTACAACGTTGAAGAATATCTATGCGCAGCTGGAGCTCACCCATGGTTTCATTCGAGCCACGACACCCATCTACACCAAGTACCAATTCCAAGCAGCAAGCTCATACCCATCCGTCTTGGGTAGTGATGGATCGAAAGCCGGTATCGCCGTCAGAGGCTTCGCAAAGAAAGCAGCCAAGTTCCATCATCTTGATGTTGATGCTGCTTCACAGAGGTACGGTATTCCACGAACGGATATCATTCGTAAGCTCAATGACTTGAACGAGAATGGTGTGATTGAATTGAAGCCTTCGGGTGTCTTGAACGTGTACAAAGTCATCAAGACCTTACCAAAGAACGCAAGGGAAATAGACAAGATTGCCAAAGGCATCCATGAGGTCATGGAAAAGCGGGAAGAAGAGGCACTGCATCGTACAGAGCAAATGCTTGGTCTCATCACAGCCTCAGCTTGCTTCTCAAGATCTCTGGCTCAGCATTTTGGTGATGATCTACCCGACGGGAAGACGGAGTGCGGACATTGTACTTGGTGCATGTCCCACAAAGCTGTGGTTCAGCAAGCACCTCCCCCAGTTCCTTTGAACAGAGTCGCGTTGCAGGCTGTCCTTTCAAGAGTAGGGGTGGATGACGATCCTCGTTTCCTGGCTCGAGTCGCATTTGGTATCTCAAGCCCAAGGGTCACTGCAATGAAGTTGCTCAGAGACCCTATCTTTGGGTCCATGGCGGATCATGAGTTTCCGGTCAGTTCTCTTAATCACATTCCCAGCTCCAAACTCATAATTTGCTCGCAGACATTACTAGATGCATTTACAATAGAGTGCTCCAAGCCCAAACAACGATCCTAAGCTGATTATCGTGGCATATTGTGTGTTCCCTGGTGTAATAGGAGCGCACACTTTGGATTACCTCCATGTGTCGTCATCTCGTGGCCCGCACAGGATTCATTTCTTGATGTTCTAAGCATCTTTGGCTATGCCGGAGCAGGAGTTCCGGCTCGACAGGTAGATACCCATGGGACAACGGATGATTTTTCATCTCATCGCAACAAATCCTCGATTTCAAGCTTCGTGAAAAATGCAATGCTTTCCCCACAAGATACCCTGGCCATCCATGATGGTCGGCCATACGGAGTGCCGGGTAAATTGAAATTAACCGCAACGGAATTCCCCCACATCCAAGTAGATCGAATTCCCATCCGGAATCATTCACGGCCCGGATGATATGCAGGGTGTATCTGCAAGGGCAAATGCTTCATTTTCTTTTCCCCTCTTGTGTCCCTGTCCAGCGAATCCACGTCGTTCATGACGCCCACAAATACCGTGAGGGGCACCGGCGGGCTGGTAAACAACACTGTGCTTAACGGCTGCGGCCGGCTAAACAACCACGATCCTTGGTACAGAAACTGCCCCTGGAAGATTTCTATAATGAGGGGAAGTTGGGCCAAGAAAGATAAATAAGGTTCGGATGAGATCCGGTCCTACAACGAAGCGTGCAATCTCATCCATCATGCTCAAGTCATTGTTGCCGCTATGCCTCCCTTTCTGCGCCATCGCCGCAACTATCTCCAACTCCGCGACTTCTCTGACACTTCTCTACCAGAATAATCTTAATGGCAGTGATGATGCCAACCATGTCGGGTTCCTTCTCTTGGATGAATTCGAGGCCAGGAATGCCCCTGCTGCCTGTGGAACGCTTAACGAAAAGCTTCTCTCCAGAGCCACCATCGAAGCCCATTCAGATGACGTCCTCCAATCCTTGTCGTACCTGGAATTTGCGGATCGTGTATCCTCAGATCAATCATACTTTATCGAAAGTGGAGTTGTATCTTTCTCGAAGCGTACCAATAAACTCAGCTTCCCTGCATTGCCTTCCAAATACATCGAATTGCCAGTTCTATGTACGCAATCCAGCAACGATAACCAGCCTTCCGACTCCAAAGCGACGCCAGCTAATCAGATTACTGTCTCCTCGAGCGGAAACAACTTCGTCGGCTTCAGAAATAAGAAGTCCTTTCGATTCCTCGGAATTCCCTACGCAGACGTGCCAAAACGGTTCGTCTATTCTTCGCTCTACTCTCCGACTGGGAAAACCATCAATGCAACCTCATACGGCGCACAATGTGCCCAAGGCGGTTCTGGTAGTGAAGACTGCTTGTTTCTCAACATCCAGACACCCTATATCCCCAAGAAAGGAGACAAGAGTGATTTGCGTCCTGTAATGTTTTGGATCCATGGTGGTGGGTTTACAGGAGGTTCTGGGGCCGATCAACTCAGTGATGGAGGGAATCTGGCATCAAGAGAAGACATCGTGGTGGTGAACATCAACTACCGACTTTCGACCTTAGGGTTCCTAGCAATTCCCGGGACAGATATCAAGGGTAATTATGGCATTGCTGATCAGATCACTGCACTTGAGGTACGCTGCTCGTCCATTCTTCTTCACAGAACTAACAGTTCCAGTGGGTTGTGAAGAATATCGCGTCTTTCGGTGGTGATCCTCGGCAAATTACGATCAACGGAGAGTCGGCGGGTGCTGGATCTGTCAGAGTCCTGCTGGGGTCTCCTCCTGCCATTGGAAAGTACCAAGGAGCCATTGCCATGTCGAACCTAGGTGGTGGCGTTACCCTCGGTCTTTCCGACGATTATGCGACTACTTACAGCACATACCTTACAGTGAACGAGTCCTATGCAACTGCGGGACAGAATATATTCATGGCAGCCGGATGCACTCAGCCCGCGCTGGAGGATCAAATTGCTTGCCTCAAAGCACTTCCTGCTTCAACCATCATAGGGCTTTCTTCCGTGGCTCGCTATGTCGTCCAAGATGGCAACTATGTCAACTCTCCAAAGCTTACCGTAACGAAACGTAATTCTGGTACTGCACATATTCCAGTCATCTTTGGCATCATCGACAATGACGGCGCCAGCTTCTCAACTTATCCAAAGACTCCCGTTACCACCGAGCTTGCAGGAATTGAGGCTTCCCTCGGCATTTCCGAAGCATACGCTCAGAGCGTAATCGACAGCGGCCTGTTCCCCTACTATGATACAGGAAACATCACCCTGGACTCCTTCAACGTGTCTCAACGTGTTGCGACCGACATCCAATTCCGCTGCATCGACTCGGCTACCATGTACGCAGCAGCTGAAACCAATACGTTCGAATCTTCATACTACTACGAGATGCAACGAACGACTGGTGGCTACGACCCCAACAATCTCGGTGGACCACCAGCCACGCCTGGCTACCCGAATGGAAATCCCAATCTCCCATACTTCAAGCTTCACGGATCCGATATGCCGTGGATGTTTGGGACACTCAATACATTGCGAGACGCGAGTGATCTGTACTCTGTGCAACTGATTTCGGGGTACTTTGCAGAGTTTGTAAAGACCGGACAGCCGAATCCATCGAAGGCTTATTTATCCGCTAGGGGATATGGTAAGACCCTTGAGGCTGTCCAGAAGACCGGACCATGGCAAGAAGTGAGAGGCAAGAAGGGGCCAATCAAGTTGCTCGACTATCCCTCCGTGACGAGTTCGTTCGTAGACGTACCACAGTGTGCATTCCTCAACTACTCACTGTCGTATTACCTGGAAGGCGGGAAGTAAGGATTGTACATAACTCATATATTTCTAATTACATTTCCTATATTCCCTTATCCTTGACGTATTTGTGGCTGTCCTTCTCATCCAAGTACTTCATCCTTGATATTCTTGCTTCCTCGTCACTGACTGAGACGGAATATGCTGGCCGGCTTGCATCCCCGATCGCCACATCTCCACCACCTGGAGCGTTGATCTGTACCTTTCTCAATGTGGCCAATAGCGCACACATAAACTTCGAACGTCTGGCAACACGCAACTTCTCGTTCGACCAGTTCGACTGCGTTTAGTTAGCATCTAGCATTTGAAGCAGAGCGATAGAGAAACATACCTTGTATCCGAGATTGATCTTCAATTCCAATCTCGACATATCTCCCACATTCGCAACCTCAACATCCAAGTCCGACTTGTAATCCCTCCTGTTCTCATCCGCCGTCACGAAGCTCTTCAACTCATCCGTCAAGTTCTCAATCTCCTCGAACGTCGTACCAGCACTGATAGCCAGCGAGAAATGCTCCGACATAGCCTGACTGCGCGAGATGTTTTCGATCCAGTTTCCGTTGTTGACGATATTTGGGATCTGGACTTTGCGCTGAGAGTCGACGCGGCGGAAGACGGTGTACAGGAGGGAGATGTGCTCGACGATGAGGTCTACGTTGTTGATTTCGACGCGGTCGCCGACGTCGTAGGGGTGCTTGACGAAGAGGAAGATACATGAGCCGGTGAATTCTTGGACGGTGCCAGCGAAGGCAAAGGAGAAGGACATAAGAGAGGTGGTGTAGAGGGACATGTTCTTGAAGAAGTTTTCGGAGAAAAATGTACCTATTCAGCGATGTCAGTGTACTGGTGAGATTTTGTGGACGAGAATCTTACCGTAGATCAATCCAGCGCCGACGAGAACCACACACATGAGGATGCGATCTAAAGCCTTGATGGCACGATCAACATCGTGCAAACTCTTCGTCATTGCCCGTCGTCCCTCGCCAAGTTCAATGACCATCATGGTCATCTCTTCCAAGCTAACATCTCCATTTGCATCTTTGTCTAGTGCGTGGAAGATTTCTTCTGCTTCATGGTGATTGTCTGGGCCAAGAACGCGCTCGATATCCTTCTGATAAAGAGCATCGTTTCCTTCTGCAACCAAGGAGTTGAAGACTCGACGAGCCAGTGCTTCGGAAGCTGGTCGTCTCTCGAGCGCCCATGATACGACGGCGTGTGGTGACTTGGAATCAGCTCGCTGGGTTCCAGTGACCTCGCTGACAATGTTGCCGAAGACGGATGTCACGCCTGTTCCAAGACGACCGAGGTTGTCGAAGATTCTGATGGGAGTTCCGGTCTGCAAGTCGGTCACGTTTTGGATCTCTTTGCCGACGGTAGAGAGGAGGGAGGTGTTGATGATGTAGTCCTCGTCTGCAAATTTGGGGCAGTAAGGAGCAAATAGAATGGTAGAAGCCTCATACAGAAGCTCGAAAAGGTGCATGCGGCGTTTCGATTCCTGGATTCTGGCACTGAATTGCGTTCGGTGGTAGTTGACTGTGATGAATTCGATGACGGCTTTCTCGACGAGGAAAACACATGCAACTGGAACCGAAGCTAGGAAGCCTTTCTGCAAAGAGCGAATCCAGTGGACGTTCGAGCCAAGGACGGTTACATCCGTCTCGGGATTGAAAGCAGCGATGACTGGAATGCTCGCCCAGCATGCAATGACCCAGAAGACAATTGAGAGGGGAACCTCGAGAGCTTTGATCATGAGAGAGTGTTTCCTCGTTCCGGCACTGATGACTCCGCAGCAGAGTCTGAAAGTGCGGGGTAGTGTTTTGGAGCATAGCTTTGCAATCCATAAACTAGACCAGACAATTTCTAGCCAGACGAACAATCCCATCATCTTGATACCCTTGATATTCGATTCGCTGTGGATAGTTGCGAATATGCTGAGCGGGATAGCCAGCAGTGTGGCGACAGGGAGGATGTAAAAGGCATATCTGGTAACGACCGAGAAGGTGAGGATCCAATTGTAAAACCTTCCAAGACGACGAAGTGTGTCTACTTCTCCATCGTAGCCGACATTTTGATCGTTCTGTGAGTCCGCAAGGAAGTTGCGGAGTCCTGTATTGTCTCTCCTTAGGACGGGACGATCTGTGACTTCTTGGGTGTTGACTGTGACATTCTTGGATTTGTAGATTTTGTCCTCTTGAGGTGGGGCTGCCAGAGGAGGGAGAATATGCACGATGGTATCAGTTGAAGACATGATGGCTTGCTGTCAACTGTGCCCAAGGAGTTGTCAATTAGTATGCAAAAGTCAAAGTGGCATTCAGCGGGGGCGTCGTGCAGATATGAAGGCGTTGCACAAGTGCAGGAGGGGTAGCTTGGTCACTTTCATGGTACCAAATGTGCCACGCGACTTCAATGAGTCGAGATGCACTAGCAAAGAACTTGTCAAAGTTCTGCGATACTAGCCCTGTGAATGCTTGAACTCTATTTGCTCAGAGACGAAGCCAAAAGCTTCTCGATCTTGAGCTGAGCTACTGTCGGTGCCGACAGGGAGAAGGAAGAGACCCAGCCATTGCAAGAGTGCAAACTTCTCCCAAAAATCACGCCAGGGTGTCTTGTCTGACTGCTTTTGCCAACAGGAAATTTGATGCAAGCGGCACATAAACAGCATGGACTCGCGAAAATTGAAGCCTCAGAGTGAGCTGTGAAGCATTTGAATCACTAGACTGTATGCACTTCTCAAGAAGAGAATAGACGCAAGCCACAGACTACCACTCTTAACAAGACGGAAAGAAACAAAACCCAAAGTCAATACAGTTCTGATCTAGCTCCGGGGAGCCCAACGAATGAAACAAGAGAGATGAGGTGTGGACGAAGATAAGATGCCGCCAGAGACAAAGCTGAGAAGTTAAGTTCAGTTTAGCTCACCAAGGTTTCGAACTTTGCGGTGCGCTGGTGATCAACACGGCACTATGCTCCTTACGCTACGGTACGGCCCAAGCAGCTGGATCTGGATTGCATTCGCTTCCAATAAGCGAGGGGTCTTTGCCGAATAGGGGAGAGAAACATGCCAAGGGCTCTTGTTCAGGCTTAGCGAGTCTAGTGGAACACAAGTCTAGACACGCCCACGCTTCTTGTCCCGCGTGGGCTTGGGCGGTTAGCCTCATCCCACGCCAGCCACAATTCTGATAGAACCGCAAAATTCCTGACAACTGGCACTGAGACTGGGTGCATGTCTCGATATTCCCCATGGTCCTGTTCCCGTTTGGAATTCTGGTGGACGCGGAAGGCGACCCCAACTCAGACCTCCCCTCCACCACGAGACGCGTCTCGATTGCCAGCTCGTGTCGTGGCGGTGATAGCTCCCGATACTAGAGCTGATAAGGGATTGGAACATTTCCGCGAGGCCTATCATTTGAAATCTAAGTATGAGCGGCAGCTTCAGGTGCGGATCCAGACTTTCTGATCATCCCATTTTGGGCATGCCATGGCTCCTGTGCTGTCGGTGCTGAGAAAAATGCAATGCCAGAGCGAGACAAAATTTGAGTGTGAGCGGATGCGGGAGGGTAGGGGGAAGGAACGGGACGGTAGGGGGAAGGAAGAGCAATATAACAATTGAGCGCCCGGCAGATGTTCAGTCCAGTGGAATATCCAGCTACCTTTCAAGCGACTAAAAGAGCTCAGTATACGCTTGTGGCTGTTTGAAAGTGCCTGAGAAAGATCGTCAACCTCAAGCTACAGTAAGTAATCTCAACCTCCACTAGGCGAAGACCCCTATTAAGAGGTAAAAGTAGCAGGATGGCATCTCCAAATAACGAAAAGGTCGCCGCTGCGACTTCAACAGAGGTTCCGAGCGAGTCTTCAGGCAGCCAAACAGGAGGTTTCTTCCCATGGCTTGAGGATGAAGAGCATCGAGGTCTTTCATCCAAAGTGATCCGACGATTTCCAGGTATGACAAGCCCCTTGTGAAATCTGCGAGATGAAATTGTTACATGCCATGGAGCTGGCCAACCGCCTCAGAAAATGCACTAACAGCTCATAGTACTCGGTGCCCTTGGTATCGTCGGATCAGGCTTGACATGTCTGTTCTCCTGGATGACATTATACTTCTTCAATGGCCACAAAGTGATCGAAGGAGGCTACCTACCCAAGCCTGCAGCATGGCTATCTATCATTCTCTCTCTCAACAGTATGCTCGCACATATGGCAGTCTCCCAAGGTGTCGCCGTAAGCTGGTGGTACAGGGCCTCTCGTGAGAAAGCCACCGTGGAAGAATTGCACAATGTTTGGGCGACAGGTTCAAGCATTGGAGCTGCTCTCACGACTTGGAAGGCCTTCAACTACATTGCACTCGCGACGGTATTCGTCGGGACTTTGCCGATCAATGGTATCCTTCTTCAGAACGCCATGACCTCTGGTGTCAACTACCATGAGGTCAACAAGACCGCCAACTTCTCCATCGCGACTTCGCTTCCTGCTGGATTCTCCGCAGATCTGAACATTGACGGGTCGGTTGGACTCTACAATTCGCTCTGGCAGACTGTCATCCCAGCCATCGTTGGTAACACTGATGGCTTTTACAAGATCTCCGATTCTCTGAACTCGTGCAAGGGTGACTGCTCCGGGACAGTCGAGGCAGTCGGATTTCAAGTACAGGATGTCTGTCCATCATACACAATCCCATACAATCTTCCCACCGACAGTACCCGCAATTCAACATCGGATTCTACTATGTTCTCCGTCGATGTGACCTGGAACTCATCTACACCATACACTATTGTAGTCAACAGCCTTGTCAAGTCATCAACAGACTGCACCGGCGAGTACACCATCACAAATTGCACCCTTCAAATGGCCAGAGTCAAATATCCCGTCTGGGTTCGGTTCAACGAGACCGGCGATGCAATGTGGACATGGTACAACCGCCAACAATGGGCATCTCCCTCGCACCCCTTAAGCTACTACAGCCCCTCCGACGTCGTAGAAGTCTACCCCGTCGTCCCCGAGACCAACAGCACAATCTTCGGCGGCATCGCCTCAGCACTGCAATCCTTCTTCGGATCATCCATCGTCATGCACCCGACTGCTAACGGCACAACGCTGAAATACAATGGCTTGTTCGCACAGCAATTGCCAACTGGATACTACCCCGGCCAACTCGACCAATTCGGGAATCCAGTACCCCAGCCCGACCGCTGCAACACCTCCTTCACATCTTTCTTCGGATATGGAAACCCGAACGATTTCATGTTGACCACCATCCGAGATACTTTATTCTACAGTTCCATCTACCAAGCCTTCCAATCCCAAAGCTCCATCCAAACACTCGCACAGACGCCGGATTGGATCAGCACGAACGAATACCACGTCTTGTGGCGATACTGGTTCGGCAGTCTTGCTGTGACATTGGCGATTATCTTGTTCATCTTGCCGACATTCTATGGATTCTGGACATTGGCGAGGAAGACGACGTTGAGTCCGCTTGAGACGGCGAGGGCGTTCCATGCGCCGGTGCTGAGGGAAGCGCCGCGGCATCTGGATATGAACGGGGTGCTGAAGGAGGTGGGGAAGAATAATATCCATACAGATCTGGTGACGGGTGAGAATGGTGCGATAAGACGTGGGACTTTAGCGGAGAAGTAGATTGCTTGGTATTGGATTTGAGCGATATCTGAAGCTGGCGAATTTGGAGTTGGGCTGAGTATGGGTTGTAATGTCGTATCAGGATTAGCGGAGAATAAGATCGTAATGCAATTTGCGTAACCGGCACTGTGGAAACCTATTGCAAAGTTGGGTTCATACTCGAGATTTACGCGCAGAGTAGCCGATTTAGCAAAGCATGTATGTGCTGTGTTGGTTTTCAACGTTCGCTTCGTCGAATCACCTCCGCTTCCAGCCAGCAACAAAGACCTCCACCAACGGCAGCTCCATATCCTCTGGCAAGACTTCCTCGAACCCCACAGCCACACTGCTCGCGATTCCATCCGGCTTGTATCCTCGGAATGTGTGGACAGGATTTTGTTCTGGCTCATGCAGTAGAACTTTCCCCGACTGGCGGTCCAGGACCGACGCCGGATCAACAAACATAGTGAAGCTTTGCAACGCGGGGAAATTATCGAGAGATTCTTCCTCCAAGTGCGGAACATCGTCCATGAAAGGCGTTACCAGATAATTTGTGAGACTGTGCTCGCATTTGACCGCAATATGTTGCAGCGAGCCGAAAACCGGGAGTGATTCCTTGCGCGAGCGAAATAGCCAGTGAAGAACAGTGGCCCTCTCTCTGTGATCAGAACCAATGAACAGGACCATATCTTCCTCTGGAACCCACCAGGGCTTATTCTCTTCTTCAATCTCGGATCCGACTGCCAGACGATATGTTTCCAGCATGGCTATTCGAGCCATCCGGCAGGTGTGTAGGAGGTCGAACACTTTACGACGGGAGGTCGCCATTGATTTATCCGAGGGTCTCCAAGTCGCAGCTTCTTCTGTTTCATAGAACTCGTCGTCGAGGTCCTCGTCCTCGCTGAAGAAGGGATAATGCATGATCTTGTATGACTCTTTGTATTCGCGGATGGAGGGGAGGACAGCTCGAGGTTTGCCCAAGTCGAAGTCTAAGATGAGGCGGACGACGCCGAGGATTGATCGTGGGTCTGGGACGGCGTGCTGCCATATTTGAAGCTGGATCTCTCGTGGAAGTAGGGAGAATTGGGGAAAGACTTTGGTGGGCAGGGCGAGGGTGTGGTTGGATTGGATTGAGGGGGGAGCTGGCGGGTACGTATGTCAGCATTCATGTGTCGCGATAGACCGTGGCTCAATGATACAGCAGGTAGCGGTATATTGGGCATAGCAGATTATGGGACGAGGGGAAATACCCATAGTGGAGAGAACAGTTGATGAAGCTTGGAATGGACTTGTGGGGGTGATAGATCGCGTCTGAATTCAATTTGAATTCAGTGTATAAGGTAAAAGTGGATAGAAGAACAGAGACAGTAATTATCGTTGCGTATTTTCCTGGTTTAAGATGTCTATTTGGGTCTATGGCGTTATCTCCGAGTGGGTGTTACTGTTGAAAGGGGGAATATACGATGGATGAAGCTGGGAGACGCGTAGCATCTTAGGCACCACCACAGCCAAGCACCTAATCATGTGACTACACTATCAAATACCAAGCTCTGCCCCGAAAGCTACGTCAATTCAGTCTCGATCGACATCTGAGTCTTTATCTTGATTTTTGCATCCAACTCTACCACTCGATAACCCTCATTTCTTCTCTTTCGATATTTTTCGTGTCATTTTCTCTGACCTGGCCAGGGAAGCTCAAGTGAAGCATCTCGGCTCTCCCACTTTGGTCCATAGCCTGGACCATGCAAAGCGTACTCGTCCATTGTCAACATAAGAGCTGTATTCCGTATTCATTGATCTCGTGTTTTGCATGTCTTAAATAACTTCTTGTTGGTTGTCTGCAACTCGTTGTTGAAACTTCCGAGTTCAAAAACCATGTGTTCGCATCTTCCTCGTCCAGAGTCAAGCTGAGGTTGTGTCTTGGCATTGAGATGGATGTGCAACTATCCAGGCAGTAGGAGAGATTAAAAGTTGGTACAGCTACCATACATATCTCACCTCCAGACTATGAACGTGGTCTTCATGATATTCTGTTCTCTCGTCATCACTTGGGGGATGCAAAAGTTTGGTATTTCACCTCGCATGGCTGTTGCTCACAAGCCACTGTTGCACTCGTAGTGAGGGGGAAACCCATCTTCACCCCCACGAAGGGCATGAAAGTTTCGAAGAGAGGTTTGTACGAAGCTTCGAAGTCCGAAAAGTCTTTCGGATGAGATTTTCACATAATGGATACAATGGAAATGAGGACATCGTCGCGGCGCCAAGGTTGAAAGGGCTCTCTAGATCCAATGACTGCTGTTGTTAAGTGGTCAGAGCTTTCTTCGCCGTTGTCAAATAACGAGAATCGTGTCATATTTCGCCTCCAGAGCCCTGATACTGAAATTTTGATTATGCTTTCGAGAGCTAAAAGGATATTAACAGAAACCTAGATTACCCTTCGCAGCACACCCGGGTCTATGCTGTTGGGTCAATAGGATGGAGTTCATTATCTGTCGAGGAGAAATATCCTCAATGGTTTGGGGTGGCAGCTGCGAGGCAAAGGTCTTCTCACCACGGATTCGGGACATCGAAACAGACGAAGGGGTCAATAATTTGTCAGTCTCACCTCCAACATCCATACCTCGTGCAAAATTTCGCGCCGTGGGTTCAACTCTAGCACCTGACTCTCAGAGAAGTTTCATCCGATGCGATATGATTACTTCGTCAAAGGCATTTCCGAGTTTGCATCCTCAAGACTTCGACGCTATTCCCAAGCCGACGATAGAAATCCCCTCAGCTCAACCCATGGGCAACAAGACACAAGAAAACCCCTCGCGGAAGAACCAATCAACAGACTGCCTTCGTCCAGATCGCACCTTGTCTCGGCCAAATACAAGCCAGCCCTTCTCATAATCTTCCGATTGTGGTTCGAATACCCTCAATTTTCACCAGGCAACAACAAATGTACCCTGCAGTGGAGAAGTTGTGGGGTTTAAGCCGCAGACGCCTCCGAAGCCGCCTCCAAGTCTCCCCTCGTTATCCCGGGACATCACGTCGACGGGCGTTCACCTTTATCTCGGGCTTCAAGCCTTCAAGCCACAGCACAAGGCAACAACAATTGTACCCTGTCAGCATTTGAGTTTTATGAGCGGCTAACCGCATGCAGGACCTCATACACCGGCATGGCTGCGGTATTCGCTCCGGATTTACGCCTTCACCGCCGTCACGTTATCTTCTCCAATGGATTTTGGGGAAGGGGATTGCTGGATTTGAATTTCAAGAGGTGATTGATTCATAGGCTAATTGGATAACCTGCTCGTCATGCTCATCGGCCAATTAAAACGAGCATTGAGCTCAAGGGAGGAGATAGCGCAAGAATGAAGTGGTAAGATCTAGACAGGGTGTGGCGCCTGTGAAGAGACGCCAAGGGGCATATGACCAGCGGGCGTTGCGGGGTAGCAGTTTGAAGCTCCAGCATGCTTTTTCCCTGCTTTTGGTCCACATCAAATCGACTTCCAACCTCGACCTCGACGGCGAAAACAACAGCAGCATCAAGATGACCGCCACTTCTCGGTCATTCCGAATCAACATCCGATTCGAGTCTTCGGCCTACTCGACTGTTTACTAGTTCGGGCTCGTTACATACCCTCTCATCTTCAATTGGCTCAAGACTACCAGGGCCAGGCATGGTCAGCTGTACACTGGCTGGTAGTCCGTGGATGGTGATCTCTATCTCTTGGCGTATATCCTTGACTAGGGGTCGAGCTAGAGCAATTGGCTTTTGCTGAGGAACGGACAAGGAATCTTGATGAGCTTAATCGCTAGTGCCTGGATAAGTCTACGCCATGGCTAGCTGCCGGTGCGGTGCAAAATATCCAAATAGACGTGGCTCTTTGATGGAAAGGAAGCAGAAAAGGTTTGGCGTTCCTTTGAACTTGGAAGGACATGCCTTTCGAGTCGAATAGACTGTTGTATAACAGAAGAAGGATTGCTACCATTGGTCGTGTCCATGTTGGTGTTTGGCGAGGTAGGTAAACAGGTAGTCTGTGCATGCAGATGCAGGTGAGTGAGCACCATCGCACCATGCGTCCCTTGAGCTTCGACATGCACCAATTTATCCCACCCATAGCGGCGATGGTGACGGTGATGCGAGCATGATGGCTGCATTGGAAGCAAACAGGGGACAAGGGTAGCTTCGATTTTTCCTGGGGTCCAGCCGAGCTCCACAGTCCGCACGAAAACACCCTCGAGCTCGACCCCTCTATCTGTAGCAGCCCATGGAAGGTGAACTGCATGGAGAGGAAGGAAAACCCGAGACACCGCAGATAAGTATAAAGCTAGGTTCAACCCCAGTTTCGGTGGCAGAGGGAAGCACCAACAACCATATTCTCTTCTTTCCATTTCAAGGGAAGATTCTCTCTCAATCCCGAACCTACATTCTTGTCTAGTCATACTTCGATTGGAATTGCTTTCAATTGTAGTTCATCATCTTCGACCATGGCCGACCCTGGTGCGCCAGACATCGATACTGCGTGAGCAAAATTCCCTCGCCCCAATCTCTGGCCACAGCTTACATAAAATAGTCCGAAGGCAGCCCCTATCTCTGAACCCGTTGCAGTTTCCAATAGCGAAAAGCGGAAGCAATCAATCTTCCTCGATGCCGAGCGCCGCAGGGAGAAGCTCGCTGCCATTGCTGAAAACACCACCGGAGAGTACGTCTCCATTGCCCTCTTTCCCTTCTCCTCAGCTAACACAATCTAGAATCAAGAACCCCCTCGTTGGTATTCCCAAAGACCAATTGATTCGCGATGTCGAAGATTTCGCTACCGAGTTCGACCTCACTGATATCACACCATATTTGATCAAGGGAGCTCTGGTTGCTCAAAATCCCGCCCATATCGACACGATCCACGAGCTCGATGAGGAAGATCGTCGGGTTCTGACAGAGGAGGTCACTCACAAGTGGAAGCATCCTCGCGTGCTCTACCTCACTATCGTCCTCAACTCAATCGCTGCCTGTGTCCAAGGATGGGATCAGACTGGTTCCAATGGCGCCAATCTCACCTTTGCCATCCAGATGGGTATCTCTGATAATCCACTCTATTGCGATAGTGCATCCGAATGCAGTAGAAATTCGTGGCTCGTTGGTTTCGTCAATTCTTCTCCTTACATCGCTATTTGTCTCTTGTAAGCTTTCCATGTATACTGGGTTTGGCTTGAACTGATTTGTGGTAGTGCTGCTTGGATCTCTGATCCTGTCAATCACTTCCTTGGACGTCGTGGTACCATTTTCATTGCTGCCATCTTCAGTGTCCTGGCTCCTCTTGGTTCAGGGCTGACGCAAAAATGGGGACAATTGGTCGCATGTCGTGTAAGTGCTTCTCTTCCTCAACAGTTCAGCATATGCTGATTATTTTACAGGTCCTCCTTGGAATTGGCATGGGATTAAAAGAAGTCACTGTTCCTGTTTACTCTGCTGAGATTGCTCCTACGAGTATTCGAGGTGGTCTGGTCATGAGTTGGCAGGTCTGGACTGCATTTGGTATCTTCTTGGGTACCTGTGCGAACCTGGTGTAAGTAAATTTCGCTTTCCTTCGGGTCGGAGTTAGATGTAGATCGAGATCCCTTCCGGCTTAGACGTCTGACATGTGCATGGGACCTTTACTGATGGCCATCTAGATTCGTCAACACTGGCTCAATTGCGTGGCGCCTCCAGCTCGCATCAGCATTTGTCCCCGCCATCCCTCTCGTCCTCGGAATTTTTTTCTGTCCTGAATCCCCACGTTGGCTGCTGAAGAAACGGAAGATCCCGCAAGCATATAAATCCCTTCTCTGTCTCCGTAACAGCCCTCTTCAAGCCGCAAGGGATTTATACTTCATCCATGCACAACTCGTCTATGAGGATGCTCTGCTTGAGGAGAGTGGTCTTTCGAAGAATGGAAATATGTTCACGCGCTTCATTGAGCTGTTCACTATTCCTCGTCTGCGAAGAGCTACTCAAGCTTCGGGTATTGTTATGATTGCACAGCAGATGTGTGGAAGTAGGTTGACTGTTGTCGGTTGAAAATATTCGAATGCTAACTCTGCGCAGTCAATATCATTGCCTTCTACTCGTCTACCATTTTCGAACAGTCTGGTGCCAACAACATCACTGCACTGCTTGCATCATTCGGATTTGGTCTGGTCAACTTTGTTTTCGCTTGGCCTGCTATTTGTGAGCCACTTGATGCCACCTCAATTCCATCTCACATACTGATAAGGCACTTCAGGGACAATCGACACTTTCGGCCGCCGCGGTCTTCTCCTCTTCACATTCCCCAATATGTGCTGGTCCCTCTTGGCAGCAGGAATGTCCTACTACATCCCCCCCTCCAGCCGTGCCCATCTTGGCATGGTAACATTCTTCATCTACGTCTACGACGCTTTCTACTCACCCGGAGAAGGACCTGTGCCATTCACTTACTCGGCAGAAGTCTTCCCGCTCTCCCATCGTGAAATCGGCATGTCCTGGGCCGTCGCCACCAACAACTTCTGGGCGACCGTCGTCTCCTTGACTTTTCCTCGCCAACTGAAAGCCTTCGGCGTTCAAGGCGCATTCGGGTTCTATGCCGGTATGAACATCATCGCATTGGTTCTCATTTTCCTCTTCCTGCCGGAGACCAAGCAGCGCACTCTCGAGGAGCTGGATTACGTCTTTGGTGTCACGACCAGGGCGCATGCGAGATATCAGCTTACGAAGGCGTTGCCGTGGTGGTTTAAGAGGTATGTACTTTGGAGGAAGGATGCTACGTGTGAGGAGCTTTATCATTTTGAGCAGGGGGAGTGGACGGAGAGTGATCGGGAGTCGGGGAAAGCGATGGATGGGGAGGGAGTGGCTGTTAGTTCTGGGGTAGATAAGGGGCATAAGGAGCTTGTTTGAGCGGCTGCTGAAAGATAAACATTTTCGATCTGCCGCAGGGTGGAAGATGAATGCGCGATGCGGTTTTGTTTGACGAAGATGAGACGTTGTGCTTCATTTCAGACAAATTCTTTTTGCTCTCTGGGAGTTTTCCTCGATATCATTGCTACTTTGAGAGTCTATCAAATGCAGCTCGATGCCAGATATTAATCTCCCAATTCGCTTCGCTAAGCCAGGACTGTGATATCACTTTCTTCAATTCCTTTCCTTACTTGTTGACTCTGTGCACGTCCCCATGTCCTTCCTCCTCGTTCCCCGTAGCATGCATCGCCCTTTTATTCTCCAAATCCTCATGCTTAGCATCCAACGCATTATTCTGATCCTCCAACGCATCATACTTATGATAAACGATCCAAAAGATCACACCAACGACCGTCGATCCAACACACAACCCAACAAACAACCACATGATCTCCGGATCACCAACAAGCGGGATGAACGCCTCACTGATCGCGTAACCGAAAGCGTTGGTGAGCAGGTACATGGCTTGGACGAAGGATTTCATGGTTGGTGGAGCTTTCATGTATGCGTACTCGAGACCGGTGACGGAGGCGAAGATTTCAGAGACGCCGATGAGCATGTATGCCGGGGTTTGGATGGCGATGTGGATGTTGTTTCCGTGGGCGACACCATCAGCATCGACAGCAGCCGGGCATTCGAGAGGATGGCCGTAGCAAGGACCGGTTTCGTAGATGAAATGCTGCAGGACGCCTGCGTAAAGCATGGACATTGAAGCTACGAGGAAGCCGAATGTGATGCGGTTGATGGGACCGAATTTGATGCCGTATTTTCTGAAGCCCGGGTAGATGACGCGGTCGATGATAGGGGCGAAGAACAAGATTGCGATGGGGTCGAAGTTCTGCATTAGATCGTTGGGAATACCGTGACCGTTCATTTGGGCGGCTTGGGATACGAAGTTGCCAGAGAATTGACCGTAAACAACCCAGTAGATGGGGTAGAAGAGGAAGACTTTGCAGCCCTGGAGTGCGCGCTTCAGCTCGTCGATGAACTGGTCGTCCCATGGTGTAGCGTGTTTGCGGCCGAATTCTTCCTGGTATGATGGCTTTGGTGCATTCATGTTTCGGTATTTGAACATAATCCAGATGGCTTTAAATGCGTCGGTGATGACTGATCCTTGTGGAGGTCTCACGATGTACATCTTTCGACCTAGGACTAGAGCGATGAATCCGACGATGAACATGCAGAGACACAGCAGGAAAGCGGACCAGAATCCGATGTCGCGTTCCATGTATGGTGTTGCGAGAAGAGACAGAGCGCCGATGTTGATGCAGCAGTAGAAGATGAGGTAGATGCGCTGGATGGTGACGGCTGGGTCGATGATTACTCGCTCGCCAGTCTTTACGATTGTCTTGATGGCCATCTTCTTCCTCTGGTACTGGTCTGCAATTAGAGGAGCGACGTTGGACTTGATGCCACCGGTGCCGATTCCGATGATTAGAATTGCAGCGACGAAGCCTCCCATTCCAGCGCCATTCTCAAGCGAGGTGGGAAGTGATGTCAAGACGAGAATGAGCAATCCGACAATGTAGACGCAGGCGAAGATGATGAGGGTCTTGTACTTTCCGAGGTATTGGTCTGCGACGACGGCTCCAAGGATTGGAGTCACGTAGCACCAGAGGGAGAAGAATGTTGTGAGTGCGGTCGCTGTTTGGTGACCTCGGCCCAGGGCGCCACGACCCAAGCTTCCATCAAGTGGTCTTTGGACGTAGTTCTGGAAAAGACCTTGGCAGCCGTAGAATGTGAAGCGCTCTGACAGCTCGATAATAGCCACAAGCCAGGCAGCAATGGGAAGATTCTCGCCGACTAGGTCGTGTTAGCAAAGCGTTTCTGTGATGTAAGTAGCACATACTTCTTCTCAAAGTCTGCTTCTCGTGATCATTTGGCTCCTCATCGTCTGGTGTCTCAGAGTAAGCCGTTTCCGAATCGCGATGTGGATCGAAGCCTTTCTCATGCTGGATTGAACCTCTTGGTGCTGTGAATGCGAGACCAGGATGTAGCTGATCGGGGTCCTTGGGAACGTCATTTCGAACCTCGGCTTCCTGAGCAAGCTCATGGATTCTGACTCGTGTGAGCAATGAAGCAGTTCGAAGTCGAAGATACTTACTCTGCAGCGTGCATCTCGTGTTCAGGCATGTTGGCGACGATTGCACTCAGGCTGTTTCAGGAGATGTAAGACAACCTGGCGACTCGGAAGTGAAAGGGGCGAGACGAGGAATAATATACCTTCGACGATCACCACGCGAGCTGCGGGCAGTAACGTTGCGCGATCCCCACGATCAGACCCATCACCGAAGGGCAGGAATGTACTATAATTTAGTTATCACCGACTGATAAACCACTGGGAGATGTTTGGCTAATCCGGCTCGGTTGATCTCCTTTTGACGTGAATCCTCACTGGCAGCAATCGAAAGCTGGGACACATCGCGTGTCACTAGCCTATCCAATCCGGATACTACAGCCGGACCGTGTTGACTACCTGATGGTGCGAATTGTCTGTATACCTTTCGGGCCCGCCGCTTGAATCCACTGCTGTCATTCGTACAATACCCCTGGATCGAGATAGAGTCGTAGGAGACTTAACCTCGTGAAGGCCGTCTTATTCCTGACCCCCGTCATCAATATCCATATTTCCATGTTCGCTGACGTTCTCGAAAAATCCTCGTGGCGTCTGAGGAGGAAGCTAAAGGACGCTAATGTGGCGGCTCGACGGGTGTGGCTAAGATCTTCATGTTAGCTCATAACCTTGTTCCAATTTCTTACTCAGAGCCTTGAAGTAGCACGAATGAGATTCAATGTTTGTGCTTTTACATAATACAGCCAAGACTCTTTCTCTCCACGAAGACGCCGAGAATACAAGCACCTTCTTGAAAAGGCTTGGAAAGCTTGAAATGATGAAAATGTCTTGTCCGAGATATCCGGTCGTGAGATAGCCGACGACGCCACCAGATGATAAAAACGTTCGAGGGATTGTTTCCGTGATAATGGCAAATGGGCAAGACGCAAGTGACTGCTCCTCTGAGCAAGGTCCACAAATATTTGCACTGCAGTGTGCTCAAATTCGAAAAGAAATTCGGGAGCCAAAGAACATTCAGTTCAAGTGTATGGTTGAGAGTTCGATGTCTCTGACTTCTCGTATCCCCCGGGCATTCTCTTGTCCGTCTGATTAATTAACTGGATTATCATCTCGGATCCTTGTAATACAACCAGACTATCAACTGCAACGGGATCGCTTGTCCGTGCCTCGACGAAACATGTAAGTCCTCGTCGAATGTACCAACGTCAAAGCCGATGACAAGCGGAAGCTTTCCCCACAACTCCAGGAGAATGAGACATCTGGGGATCTTAGACAGACTTTCAAACTCAAATATAATACGGTTCGCAAGCGACTCAAATAGCCAAATTAGACTTAAGCTGAAAGTCGGACCTAATTGGGCTGCTTGCTTGAATCTCACAAACGATGGATAAATGCCAAGGCAGAACCGCAAAAATCCCCAATTGTCCGATTCCGCATGCCCATCATTTTTCAAGGAACAGCACATATTCTGGAGTGCAAGGACTGTCATCCCGTTTCAGCCTTCGCATTCCTCTGAGGATCTTCCGAAAAGCAGCAGCAGGAGAAAGAGAGATGCCCGCGGAAGAACAAACAGGCTCTCAGCCACGTCACGTGACCAGCAATTGAGGTTCGACCCGTGATGTTGCTGTGCCAGATCGATCCGTACGGGAGGAATTTTGGAAAGGCAGCGTGCGATAGGCCTCTTTGGTACGACAGCAATGAAGATCGAAAGAACGGCTATTGATGGACTACCATTCTAGAGTTGAGCCGAGCCCCTGAATTCAACATGGAAGAGAGGCCCGAGCCGCAGCGAATGAGGTTGGGAACATTGCGTGCAAAACAAGCAAGAGACCGGCCATATTCTGCGTGATATGAGCGGAAAACCAGCAATTCAATGCTTGGAGAAGCCTTCGTTCATGAGAATTGAGATGCTCGCAGCAAAAGAACGAGCAGGGGAACAAAAGAAACATGTTCATAACCAGTTTAGCGCCTTTTTGTCAACTTGCCTTATCTCCACGTGACTGACCTCCAATCCACCATCAGCAACAAACTTCAACAGCTCCGATATCAACCATCCACACCTCCCACTCCCAGGGATTCTCCAAAAGTGTGGTAAACCAGGGGTCATTTGCCTATGGCAACAAATCAGCCGGCCGGAGGCAATAGCAATGCCCCCAATATCCCAGTACCCGTCAACGGATGGACAAGGAGAGACAGACCTTGTGATGCATGTCGAAGGCGCAAGAGTCGGTGCATCATACCACAAGATACGGAGACATGTATAATGTGTCAGTCGAGATCCGAGCAATGCACTTTTATCCAGAACCCTCAGAGGAGGAAGAGGAGAAGAATAGAGGATGAAAGCAGCCCTGATGCAGCCAAAGCAAGGTCAGTGATCAATCTCCGATACTCGGTCAAAGCTAGTACTGATGTCCCACTATAGATCTCCTGATGCGGATAGAAGTGAGACTCTTTCCATGTCACAGATATGCTGTGTCACACAAACAATACTAACTTTCTCTTCAAGGTGTCCAAGCAAAACCCCCCATCAATGACTACACTTCCCTCCCCGGACCATCCCTCCTGAAGCAGACCCTTGGACTCCAGAACCGGCAACATGGACAGTACCTGGGGCAGACATCGGAATATGATGTTCGTCTCATCAATCTTTCGCCATTCAACGGGCGAGGAGAACATGTCAGTATGCCTGGAACGTTGAGAAGGGTCAGCCCAAATGTGCATTTTATCATGAAGTCGGAAAGCCAAGCCGAAGTTGACGACGAACTTGCAAATTTGGACTTGGTGGAGAGTATTGTTCAACCACATGGCCGTGCTCTAGTCGACCTCTACTTCAGGATAATCCATCCCAGCTTTCCAATCTTCGACAAGAAAGTGTTTCTGGAGAAGTACGGACGGACGCATCGAGAATTTACCCCACCAGTCTTGGCTGCCGTGTATATTCTCGCTCTGAACTGGTGGTCATACACACCTGAGCTAGTTAACCTTCCCAAGCCGGATATACAGAAGCTCGAGCAGCTGGCTCCAGCCATGATGAGTGTCGTCCTCAACAGACCAAAACTTTCGACGGTACAAGCCGGTCTTCTACTCCTCCAACGACCGGATGGAGACTCATGGGCTTTGACTGGACAGCTTGTTGCAGTAGCACAGAATCTCGGACTCCACCTCGATTGCTCGAAGTGGAAGATACCTGAATGGGAACGAAGCCTTAGAAAGCGACTTGCCTGGGGACTCTTCATGCAGGATAAATGGGGATCGCTAACACATGGCCGGCCTTCGTTGATTCATGCAGAAGATTGGTCTGTTCGACCAGTGGAGGCAAGAGATTTCCCCGAAACTGCTGAGGACGATGATGAGGAAGAAGGCAGTTCCGATATTGAGACTGGCCGGCTGACTTTCATTCATATGATATCTCTGACGGAGATCCTGACCAATATTCTGAACACTTTCTTCACGGTCAGGGCAATGGCAAATCTTAGTAATGATAGCGAGAATGCGATGAAGACGACTTTGGAATTGGCGAAGCCCATCCAGCTTCAGCTCAAAGACTGGCATGGGAAGTTGCCGAAGAGTCTGGCTATCGGGGAGACGAGGGCTAGGAAGCTATCTCCTACTGGTATGTTGAGACCACCGCATGACTTGGGACATTCTAACCACGAGTAGGTTCGCTACATCTTGCATACTTCGCCGCTGAAGTGACACTGCATCGTGCCATCATCCGATTCGACTCTACGCACATGGACGAACATCTTCGACACATCACCCGCAACGCCGCCAAGGCTCGTTTCACCTCAGCCATCGAATTCGTTGGCAGGCTGGAACCAGCCCATCTGCAAAGCTTCTGGTATTTTGCGTCCAAAGTAAATCTCGCCATCATCGGTACATTTGGAAGTCTACTCTGGGCGACCAGCGACAATCCGGAAGAAGCAGAGTTCTACAAGTCACAACTTGCTGAGTACCGCTGGACGCTAAGGGTGAGCAGTAAGGCGGCCGAGTTTATGAAGTTCACCGTGGGGATGTTGGATTCGAGTCCGGTGTTTGTGAAAGACGGAGCATCGAAGACGACAACTCCGAACATGCCGAAAGAACCTCCTGCTCAGGAGCCGGCACCAGAACCAATGCAACAGGATCAGTACAAGCAGGAACTAGATCAGATGAACTATGGTATCAACGAAGCTTCGCCTAGTGTTGGCACATCTACCGAAAACGCATTCCAGTACGATCAGGATATCGTTGGGACTGCGATGGCTCCAACAGATACCCGTCCAGCTTGGTCAGGGTTCGCTAACAACGTCAATTTCAGCACTGGCGACATCCAGGACTGGTCACTAGATCAGCTCTACAACTTTGAGAACTTCCAGGTTGCAGAGGATATCTTCGCAAGCCGGCGATTCATAGAGGAGTATGATGAGACGGGGAACAATTTTGCTGGCTTCTAGACACGATATCCACATATATACTGTGTATGAGAGACGCCACATTCGCTGAAACGAACAGTTCGACCTATAATTCACACGCGACTCCACCTATCTCTACATTAAGAATCCCATCACAGCAAACACAGCAGCCAGACTCCACCACACCCCCTCAACATGACTCCCCGCCCCAGGAACATCACCAATCTCATGCGATCCCTGTGCGGCATTCTTTGCTCTCAGGCAACTCATCTGCGTAGAGAACGTCTTGGTATCATTATTGGCCTGGATAAGCAAGACCGGCCAGATCCTCGTTGCAGCCGTCTCGTACGCCGTGAAGTTCGTGGCTTGATGTGGGGGCTGGCTCTCAGTTGCGTAGAACCAGGCCTCGCCCTTGGTGTAGTTGGAAGTAATTGCTATTGGCAAATTAGTCCTGCTTTCTTGGAAAATGGGAAGGATAGGCTGGCAACTCACCTCCAGCAATGCTGTCTGCTGCAAGGGTACCAATACAAGAATCTGGAATTTGAGGCGGGGTGAACAGGCAAGGGTCCTCGCCTGCATTCCCTGCATTTGCAGCCGCGGTAGTGATCTTCGCGACCCAATCTGCTTTACACTGGTCGCCTAGAGTGGCGCTGCAATCCCCCGAATCACCTTGACCTTTCTCCGTTGCATTTCTCGCAACGTTGTACATGATCATGGCGCATGTATTCCAAGTGGAGTTCGCGACAAAGACGCCGTTGGCGTTGAAGGAGATGACGGAGTTGGTGAGGAGGCCGCCCGAGACGGGGACTTCGGTTACGTTGATGGCGGCGGTCCAGTCTTTGGGTGAGGAGGAGGAGGAGCTGGTCATGTCGACGCCGAGGAGGGAGACGGAGCCGGTGGCGTTGGGGTTTTGGTTGTATGATTGGTAGGTGTTGTCGGGGCCTGCGCCGATGCCGTATTGGTAGGCTGAGGCGAGAGACAAGATCATGGGGAGGACGTAGGTGGACTTCATGATAGATGTTCGAGAGTACGAGTCTGAAGATTAGCTCGAAGTGGGAAGTTCGATTAATGGAAATCGAGTATTCTAGAAAGACATTTATGATATCATGATACACCACGAATCCGGGGAAGCAAGACCCTTTTGTACTCCTCCTTACCACGAAGTTCCACGATCCCATCAACACGATCCACTAATGCATTGCCTGCCCCATCGAGTCCATCTCATAATGTCAAAACCTTAATTCCGATATCTTATCTTTCCCAGTCCAGGTACGGTACCCCGAGTCCCGTCCCAGAATACGAGCCTCCATCTCGCAACCGCTTTTTTACATCCCATTTTCCCCCAGAAATAAGAGTAGCCTCTCGCTTATGCTACCCACGACAGGAAGCGATAACGAAAAAGGCAATCCGGTGCGCGCACTAACCCTGTCAGCCACGGACGCTAGAGCGGACGCCTTCCTCACTATTGCGATGTGATCTGTGAATTGAGGTGCATATGACGGTGCCAAGGGTGCTTAACGTGAGAAGCTTTCCTCGGTGGCAGGGCTGAAGGGACTGTGATCTTCAAGTTGGAACATTGATGGCGCCACATCCGACTGGAGAAGGCCCTTTTTGGAAGGCAGGTGCGAGATTTGGTTTTTGGGGTGTGAAGTTTAGTAATCTTTGGGGGCGGCTGCGCTTATTTGAGAATTTGGGAGTAGATTTGCCAAGATACCATGAGTGTTTTTACGAATTTGTGGAAGGCAAGTTGCCATTGGTTATCGGAGATGAGCCCGGGAAAATGCCGAGGCGGACTCTGGCCTGTGAGGGACGAATTACGCTCAAGAAGCAATCCGCGTTCAGATGAAAACAAGATGATAAGAAGTCATTTCTCCATGTACAGAGGCAAAGCTGTGACGTAGCTATCCATCCCTGCCTACACGAAAAGAAGCAAAAGCAATTAAAGAGAGACAAACCCTGCATAGATCCGGAATATTAACAAGCCGAATCAATATACAGTACTATCATCATCACTATCCTCATCCATCTCATCTCCACTCTCCTTAGTGTCACCATCACCCATTTCTCCAACCTGCACCAAGAGATCAGAGGCGTTCCATCGCGCGAAGATCGATTAGGTGGAACTCACAGCTGCATTCCCGCCGTTCGTGTTTCGAAGTTCAGACATGTCGTAGATGGTTTCTGGAAGTTCCACGTCGCGCGGTGCAGTGATGATGCCGAATTCCATGATCTCGTTGAAACTCCGGCCCCATCTGCTCCAGCCGTAGAAGCCAATGATTTTGTGACCTGGCGAGGGTTCTGTTTGAATCAGCTTGAAACCTCTGCAAAGAAATTTGGGGTTGAAGCATGTACCAAGCGTTTGTGCCGGAGTCTCCTCATAGAGATATCCGCCTGCTGTGCCCCCAGACATGTGGAAGCGGAGGCCGTTCAGCTCATAGCTTTCAACACCGACTTCGACTTTTACGATTTCGTCATCCTTGGGAATACTGAATCGCTCGGATGCATGACCACCTGTCTGTATGTCAGTCAGAATCTTTGATAGACAAGACCTGGTAGACTGACCAAAGTAGTGTTTGCCGCCATTATGAGAGTTTGTGCGTGGACCACATGGAGTCTCGTGGCCATCTTCGTAATAAACAATTGCTCCATCAAGCACGCATCCAACACGAGAGTCTATTTCAGTTGCTCGCCATACTGCGATTGGCAGTTTGCTCATGTGCTTGATGGGACGGAATACTTACAAGAACCATTTGCACCCCGCTCCTGAAGAAGCACGGTCCACTCCCACTTGTCAGTCTGCTTGAGAGATTCGAGACTTTCTTCTGTATCAGGCGCCATGACGGATTTCTTCTGTAAAACTACGTCTGATCCTGGAATCTTGATGTATGAGACGTTGGTGAAAAGTCTCCAGACATTGGCCATTGTCATTGATCGACCGTTCATTCCCAGGATATCCAGCTTTAAAGCGTTGCAGCGATCAAATCGAGTTTCCAACTCTTCTACAGTGAAGCGAAGCTCTCTCCGTGGTGATGCGACAGTCGGGAAGTGCTCTGCAACACCATCAAACTGAACCCGAGCAATTTCAGCGGGACAGCTAATGACCAAGATAGATGGGTCTGTATCAGCTTTGTCGGGAATGACTTGAGCACTTGGGTTGGCTTTCAATAAGTCCGGAGACAGGATTGGATCTGATGGAAGTCTGAAGTGGGCAAGTGTTTTGAAAGAGAGCGCGTCCTTGATATCCCAGCAAGCATCATTGGGCGTCTCACCGTGAATCACAGTGGCGCCTATGGTATCCTTGGCCTGGCAATATGCAGTTCGAGATAGATAGTTCTTGGGCCAGTCCTGAGCATATCCTCGAGCCATGATACCAGTGGTATGAGGAGCCCCAAATGCGTGTCCGACTTCGTGGAGGAAGGCTCCTTGTCCAATGGAGCAAGCCTCCCACATGGTGCCGCACTCGCTGTTGTCATTTCCGACTGTGTCACCTGGGATCGCGGTATCGAGAAGGCAGTGGGATACTTCCTCCATGAATCGTGGCCAGCTGTATGTGAGGTGGCTGCCGAACATGCCAAGTGAAAGACCTTTCGGGTTCGAGCAACCAAGAGCTGCATGGCCGAGGATGATGTCTTGCTCTGGCGAGTATGTAGAGTCGAGAATGAGACCAGCAACAACAGGATGGGCAGAAGATTCAAATGGGCCACCATGCTTCTTCAGTGCTGCCTCGAAGTACTTGTGTAGATCGTCCTTTCGATGTGCTGATGGATTCTGCTGGGCGACTTGGGCATCGCGGATTTGTTCAACCGTCTTCTCTGAGCGAATGATGTGGCATTTGGCTGTTGATCGCATGTGGCTTGCTGAAGATCCACGAGGAGTCTGAATGAAATCTCGACTGAGAGTTTCCACCATCCATTCTTCTTCGAGACGGAAAGAACGGCGCCCAAGACCCTTTGCTCGCATATCCTCTGCTGTTTGAGCTTGCCACATGTATGCTGTCATGCGGAACTTGTTAATAGCGGCATCGATGCCAGAGTGTGCTGTTGATACTGCGCCTCTCTTCTGAGGAGGGCAATCAATGAGGAGAGGAGAGTCTTTGGCTACCATGATGGCGAGATGGAGAGGTGGAGTTTGGAGGAGTGGGACGTAGGTGAGGTTGAGGGTTGTGGATGCCAGCTGCATGCCATTATGGTGGTGCTGAAGGGTGAGAATGTTCTTCCCTGGGGACAAAATGACCAGAGCTTTGAAGTATCCGTCGGAAATGGGCCAGTTTTGGGTTGGGAATGAGGTTATTTGGGCTTCATCTTGGGAAGTGACAGCCAGGAAGTCCTCGCTGGATCCCGAATCCAAGCACTTTCCAATGACGAGGAGTGCGCGCTGAACAATTAGAAAAGCTTCAATAAATGGGGTGTTTATATACCTGGTAGATTATCTCGTCATTCGAGATGTTATCCAAGGAGACATATGGAGTCGAAATTGGCGCCATCATTCTGGAGCTTGTTTACTTCGCCTTTGGGAGGTGGATTTGATTGAATTGGGAGAAGGATGATGGTCTGAAAGAAGAAGAACGAGGGAGAGAGACGCGTTTAAGTACCATTCCAGTCGCATCGGTCTCCCGCTTCAATCACGTCTCCAACACGAAAGCATGTGTTGGTTGAAGCAGGCGGGAGAGGCACAGTGCTGGGAATTCTAGGCAGCATCGCTAAAAATAGGGGATTCTAGGCACAGTGCGGGGTCATCTTTAGCGAGTGACCCACTATTTCTTCAGGGGCGTCAACAACCCCTTACCATGAGTGTGCACATTTATGACAACAAATTTCGATTAATCGAAGCTTTTGTGAACCAAGTGAGAAAATCAAGCTTTGACCAACATTTAAATCCTTATGCTTTTCAATTTATTAGCAATGCTGCAAGAGGAAGTGATGGCATAATGCTCCAGCGGCAATAGAAAGACGAAAGACGATGTCCTATGGCCAACTTGGGCTTCCAACTCTGTTTTTAAAATCCTTGTCATATTCTGGCAATTCCCCTTTTCGACTTCTATTGACCGATCTGATTCCCAAACGAAAATGTTATTGAAGTGTAAATTCCTGTGATCTTTTCAGTATGGAACCTCGCTGATCGTTTTATGTCTTGTTAGACCAGCTTTAGAGAATTGGTGACTTGATCATGTATATGCTGGTAGCTTTGATAACATAGCCATGATTGTGCTTGTAGAGTTTCGTGTTCACATAATTGAAAAATAAGTTTCTAGATGGACTAATGGGGACCTTTCGTTCTGCCCCGACCTGAGCAATGGGCTTCTCATTTGAGGATACCAGCTAATGAACAAACCTACCAAGTCCAGCGTTGTTTACTTGGGTAGAAATCGATGTGGAAAGTCAGTGGTGTCTTCTCTCGGTGAACAAAGTCCCAAAGACTCACAATAATTTTGTCTTCCAGATTCTGGTCCCGACCCCAAAATTTGTGGAACAAAAGACTGTCACATCATGCAGGACTTCAATAACATCAGTTCATGAACAAAGCCGTTTTCAATACCAACTCATGACGCTGGCTTGTCTTTTGCATTCACTGGACTGTGTTTGCCTGGTTTTCGAGGCGGCCAGCCTCGTCTTCCCTCGTTAGCGCGTTTTCGAGGGGTATATATTCTCCTCAGTCGCTTCAAGTCCTCCTCCTCAACAACCTCGAGCAACTAATTCGTCAGAATAATTTAAACAGCTCCCATCAGCCTCAACTCTTCTTCTTCACATTGGTTCACTATCGCGTCTCAAATCGTGACACTATTCTTGAAGATCGATTCGTCTCTTTGTTTACTTTATACCTGATCAGTGGATCTGAAATGCGGCCTCACCTTCGAGGTCCAGAACAAGCGCTTTCAAGTTTGACCGGCAGCGAGCTCTTGAGTATTGGTCTTGAACCATGAAGCTGGAAGTGTCTCAAGAGTCTGCAGCTGATGTTGCTCTCCCAAAGGTAGATGCTTCCAACGTTCTTCTCAACCTCCTGTCAGGGCGTGGGATCAAAATCACTTACTAAACTCACTACTCCTAGATGAACGCCGCAACCACCATGCTTCCTACGACACCTTCTGTTTCCTCTCCCATCGTTGCCGCAAAATCTACCACTGGGAATGCTCCGGCCACAATGCCGACCACTCCCTTGAAGGAGAAGAATGATGCCGAGTACGAGATCACCAGTCCAGGAGCCAACGCCATTCAAAACACGGACACCACCGCAGACGCTACACCTGCCGAGGACACATCCATACTCCAACTTCTACAAATTGCACAGGAATCTGGCTTTACGCCTGTGGCTATTCCTGGTAACCTGCTCGCAGATCTTCTGACCTCAATGAGCAACCTTCAGACTCGAGTTACTTCTCTTCAAGCAGATGTGTTAGAACTTGATACAAGAAGTACCGCGATTGAGACAGCTCTTGCTCACACGAAGCTGGAACTTGAAGCGATCAAGGAGAAGTTCGGTGTCACTATCGTTCTAACTTTCCCAGAGTTTCCCAAGCTTCCTGCTGAGCTGCGTGCCATGATCGTAAGTGCTCATGTTTCCCTCTCCTATTCATCTCAGGGAATTTTCATCGCTAATGACTCGATGACGCAGTGGCACCTAGCCCTATTTCAGCCTCAAATCATTGAAGTCACGTACGAGTGGAAGAAAGGGCACATCACATCAGGTGATAATGTCGGTACACGATACAATCGCATCCGAGAAGTTTGTCGCGAAGCCAGAGATGAAGCAAAAAAGCATCAGGGTGAGCTTAGGACATATAATCCCAACAATTATGACTGCTGCGGGGACTTTGGCCGCCCAAGTGTCTTTTCAAATAGGGAAGTCGATATCCTTTGGTATCACGGAGACAGAGAGAACGTACTCATGGATCTATTTTGTTCTTTCTGGGGCTACACCTATTCGGCGGGACAGGGGCCTCACCAAGTAGTACCCTTGATAGCCATGACCCTTGCGGATTGGATGGAGAGCATTTGTCGCGACTGGGACGAGACTTACATCTTCTACTTGGGAGCCAAGTTTGAGGCGATGAGAGTTGAGCATATCTCAATTGTTGTTGGAGACATTGAAGCTCTTGGTACCAAAGGTGGCAGGCTGATCAAGCCTCGAAAAGTACCATCTGCTCTGCTGCCAGTAAATTATCAGGCCCAGTTCACCGACAAAGTACTATCCAAGAGAGAGGAGAAAGTCTTGACCTGGGAGAGCTTGGAATCATGGCATATGGAAAGTTTGGCAGAATTCCAGGAGGAACGCGCAAGACAGCGAGAAGAATGGCTTGCTGATGGAGGTAAGATTCTCCTTGTTACAAAAGAGGATATCGATACTAATATGTACTGGCAGAGCATGGCGACATTGATGACGATGATAGTGGTTGGCCATTTGATGTGTATGGTGATTGCTCAAACTGGACGATCAAGTCAATTCGCTTCTTCGAGGCGATTACCGGCGCCGAGGATAGAGATGCAGAAGAGGATGACGATGATGCTGATGAATCGGGCCCTGACTCCAACGGTGAAGACGAAACAGATTCCGATGAGGAATAAATGTGTTCAATGTTCTGGATCTGAATTCGTACCATTGGCTTGTTCAATTTTCCGAAGTAGAAATCAGAACATTGGCGTGGGACATAGGATGGGGTGGTGGACTTGTTTTGATTTGTACGTTATCGAATTGCAGCGTAGCACTAGGAGAGTGCACAAGAATGTCACCAAATGGCATCATAACATTGAGAACAAATAAGGTTACAGCCAAATTCATTCACCCATTGTCAATCCGTGATGCGCATCCCAAATAAGTAATTACCATAATTCATTCCCCCAATCCCTGAGCGAGCTCCGAATGCGACTCCCGACCGAAGCGGGGTATATCCCGCGGTGGAACAAGTTTCCACGAACGGAGACTTCGATATTCCGCAAATGACCAAATAAACCCTGCACTTCCATTCGGAAAGCTATCCTCCACTGCCGGTACCTGGTTAGATGGGTGAGATTGGGGTTATGGTTGATTAACTCTAGGTTTCCGGTACTGGCGTTCCAATCGGGTGGAGTAGCGGGGTGCCGTGTAGGCTGATTTGGTTTTTTGGAGATGTGGAGTTTACAGGTAGAATGGGATATAAGATTAAATAATCAGGTAGGTCACATTTTGTAGTTGTCGAATCCATTGACGATTTAATTCTCACGATGTTGGCAAGTTCAATTTTGACAGTCCTTTCGCTCTTTGCCTCAGCAAAAGCCGCAGGCTTACAAAACCATGCCCTCCAAAAGCACCAAGCCGCATCCTCGAATTTTACAAACCCAGTCGTCTATTCTGACTTCGCAGACAATGACATCTCGCGTGGTCCAGATGGCAAATTCTACTTCTCCGCCTCAAACATGCACTTCTCACCCGGCGCACCCATCCTTCGCTCCTCCGACCTCGTGAACTGGGAACCGATCGGCCATTCCGTACCAACCCTCGCATTCGGAGCAGCCTACGACATGACAGATGGCATCGCCTACCGTCGAGGAACATGGGCATCAACGATGCGATATCGAGCTAGCAATGGCCTCTGGTATTGGATCGGCTGTGTCGATTTCTGGGTGACGTACATCTACACTGCATCTGACATTGCCGGACCATGGAGTCAGCGGAGCGCTTTGTACGGCAAGTGTTACTACGACTGTGGGCTTCTGATTGATGATGACGATACGATGTATGTGGTACACGACAACACGAACGTCAAGATGTCGCAGCTGTCTGCGGATGGTTTTAGCGAGGTCAAGGTGCAGGACATATTTGGGACGCCGGCGGGTTATTCTGGATTGGAGGGGAATAGGTTGTATAAGAGGAATGGGACGTATTATATTTTGGATGATGCGCCGTCGGATGGGGCGACGTTTATTTGGAAGTCGAGTAGCGTTTGGGGACCGTGGACGAGTAAGTTGTTGATTGAGAAGGTGAAGGCGCCGGTTGGTGGGGGTGGGGATCCGGATCAGGGGAGTTTGGTGGAGACGGGGAATGGAGATTGGTATTTTATGTCATTTACTTGGGCGTACCCTGCTGGGAGGATGCCAATTCTTGCTCCATTGACGGTAAGTTTTCATTTCTTGTGACGAAGACTCCCAAACCTGACATTTTGCAGTGGGGTGCCGATGGCTTTCCTGTTTTGACGACAGTCAATGGGGAATGGGGAGCGTCATATCCCATGCCATTGCCAGCTGTTAAGACACCATCCTGGACAGGGACAGACACATTTCCAGGGACATCTTTGAGTGTACAGTGGGAGTGGAATCACAACCCTGATACTACAAAGTACTCCGTCAACAATGGGCTCACACTTTCCACTGCCACTGTTACGACAGATCTATACCATGCTCGCAACACACTCACTCATCGTCTCTACGGCCCTCAACCAGTCGGTACAGTCCTCATCGACTTCACCAACATGGCCGACGGCGACCGAACAGGTCTTTCTGCTTTCCGGGACCAAGCATCCTACATTGGAGTGCATCGATCAGGCTCTAAATACAGCATCAATTTCGTCGATGGTCTTCTCCAGAATAAGACGGACTGGAGCACGATCTCGAACGGGACGATAGTCGATTCAGTCGATATCTCCAGTTCGCGGAAAGTCTGGCTGAAAACCAATATTGACGCTAGAGCCGATGGGACGAAGTTGGCGACCTACGAGTACAGTTTGAATGGCACGGCGTGGGTGAAGATGAAAGGCTCGGCTGCTTTGAGTACCGGGTGGGAGATCTTCATGGGGTATCGGTATGGGATCTTCAACTTTGCGACGGCCGCCTTAGGTGGAAGTGTGAAGGTGCTGAGCTTTACCAATGTTTGAGAAAGGGAAGACTTCGGAGACGTGTATATAGTGTTGGCGTTGGCTTCATTCTCTGTGAAAAGGGGTAGAGATCTTACATCTGCATAGTTTCAAAAGTGGGATTGTAAATAGCTGGAGCAATACCACAGTCCAAATGTTTGGTCTTCTCCTGGCTAATTAGACTCTCCTTAGCAAAGTGCTGAAATCTATCTGTTGATCTTGTGTTCCCCGACGCTTGGCTAGCCGAGCCCCTTCCCGTCCACGGGTCTCCAAACATTGCCTCGCTTCTTTTCTTGCGGTCAAAGTACAGCAGGGGAACTCCTTCAAGAAAGCGAGATGCCACGCCTGCCTATCCCAGAGAACTCCGCAAAGATTCTTATACATGCTCCCGTATCTGTTTGAATTTCAAGTCGCGCCCAACTGGCTTGAATTGCTTCCCAACCTGAATCGCTTCATTAATCTACTCGCCACAGCATACAGGAAGACGCCATGGCGACTCTCTAGAAAAGCGCTTGTCAACAGCTCAACAATTGCCGCACATAAATCCACTCTTCTATCGCATCCCAATCTCGCATCTCCAAGAAAAAGCTTTCATGCACTGCCACAGATCATAATAGTACTGGCATCTCCCAGTTCTAGTCCAGTTCGAATGCAAAAGCTATTTCGCACCGCCACACTTCAAGTTCGAGCGCCACAGCTCCGAGTTGCACCGCCACACCTCGCTACCCACCGCCCTGCTGATCATCACCCGATCGCAATGTCACTCCCGCATCACCATCGTCAGCCAAGGAACGCCCATCTGCCAACCTCTCTTTTCCACCAGTGCACTACCAAGCTCTAACCACCCAGCACCCAAAACACGCATGCAACAATGCACATCCACGTCCCAGTCCTACACAGCCTGAACCTTCTGGCCGGTCAAAAACCTGCTTTTGGCGAATCAATCATACGCTGGCGTCTTGGTAACACCTAAGTATGCGGCTTGATCGAAGCGATTGCGTCGTTAGCTGTGGCTGGCTGGGTATTGGCAGCTGGGAATTGGCAGCTTGGTGGCAGGTGGGTTGATTCCGTGGGATAAATAAGAAGGCTGTGCCCGCCCTTATTGGAAACATACCTTCTGCCTTCCTTTTGATACCACCAAGTGAATCACTCTCAAGACATCATACCAGAGGGTATAAAGACAAAACACCACCCCGCTACCAACCTCCAACCTCCAACTTCCCAACTCCACAACCACAAACCCACAACTTCGATCCTCAGACCAAACACAAGCAAAAATGCCTTTCTTCTACAGCAAACCCTTCGGCGGCCGTCGCGCAGGGGGAACCATCACCGCAGACCGCCACGGCGTCCGCAGACCAGTCTTCCGCATCAGATGTTGCGGCTTGAACTGTTTCCGCTAGACAGCCAACCTAATTCCCCTCTCAGGGCCAAATGGTATGTTCATCTACTCGTTCCATCCTGCTGGGACAGATACGTCTGTGCTATGAACCAAGCTGATTTTTTCCCCCAGAGGACAAGCTACCTGGTGCTACATATCGTGGGGCATGGATTTGGAGGAGATATGAGAGATGAACGAACGACACGATTTGATATTTTTGAATGATGCGATGGCGTTTGGGATTGGGATCAGCATTTGCATCCTTGCGTACGCGCGCGCTGACTTCGTCATGGAAGAGGGAAAGGAATGGGGAATCGGGGTGTACATTACGACATGGCAGCGAGCAGCATGGTCATGGAAGAGTGTTGAATACCAGATCAGCGACTTGACTCCGTACATAATGGCAGATAAATACGCATAATGAAAGAAATTTCAAAAAAGCAGCTTCAAGAAATCTACGTCACTTTATATTTCCCAGTATTATTGGTCGCGAAGTCTGTTTCTAGCTTCACGCCTAGAATAGACAATACTCACGGCATAATGAATATCAGCAAGCGGATCGGCACTGCAACTCTACATGATACTAGGCATGGCGTTATTTGAGAACCACGTACAACGAACGACGAACACCTATTATTACAACAATCTCTATGTTACGATTACAAAGTTTCCTATTGTTTTCTTTCGAAAAAAAGACATCCGCGTGCTTTCATCCATCCATCAATCACTCCGCCCATTGATCTACCACGCCCGCCCACCAAAGAAGTAAAATGTAAAAAAGAGTATAAAGATCACAATCCCCATCCCACTCCGCCGTATACTCCCACCTGAGCAAAGCTACAAGGAGAAGAAGACCGAACACCAATCCATCTGAGAAGACAATTTTGGTGCCTCCATTGCAGCAAATATGCCACCCGTCCACCGCATCACATCGCATAGCATAGCATCCTGCCTACCCCGTTTGAGCCTAGCGCAGCAGGCTTTAGGTATGCCTCAAGGAGCCAAGAAGTTATTTGTAACTCGGTTGTGTGTTGAATATCGGTAAGAGGTCTAGCGATCGGTTTTTTGGGTATTGTGAAAGAAGTTTTGGTATCGCCGCCGGAAAGAGTTCGAGAGAAAAGCAGAAAGAGTAAGAACGCGAGAGAAACAAGGAAATGCGCAGATAAGCAAGCAAGCATAAGCACAACGCTGCATCAGCCATGAATTGTACAGAGTATCGAGAAAGAGGGTGCTCGGTCAGGGTGGAGGAGAGGGCGGATGGGGAAGCGTCTGGGAGGAGTCGTGCGAGCCGGTTCGTCTGATGTCCGGTTTGCGTATCCATTTGCCATGGCCGAGATCCAGAGGAGAAGTGAAGAGAGGCCGTGAGAGATGAGAAGGAAGGGTGTCGTCTATTTCTTGGCTTGCGAAGCACCTGCTGGTGGGGATTTGACGTTGTTGGATAACCATGCCTTTTTAGCTGTTAGTATACATCCACTACTCACAGGACAGAGGAAAACATACCAATCCTTCCAGTAATCCCTCACCAGTCGTCGCACAACTGGGCACCACGAACCAGATCTTGTCTTTCAGTTGTGTGAGCTTGAGCGCATCCGTTACTTCTTGTGGTTTCATTGCTGTAATTTGTCAGTGCCTATCCTCGACCATGCTTTCTTTCCAGAAGCTTACCTCCAGGAATATCTTGCTTGTTGGCAAAGACTAGTAGTAATGACTCCTTCATTTCCCGATCGTTAATGATACGATGTAATTCCTGTCTCGCCTCGTCTATCCGTACTTTATCTGACGAGTCGATCACGAAGATAAGTCCTTGTGTGCCTGGGAACAGTATTAGCACCCTAACCATCTGCTTCTCCCGCTTCCCCAGCGCATTGCATTTCCATTCCATATCCCTCTATAAGAAGACCCAAACATACCACTGAAATAATGTCTCCACAACGGCCTGATCTTATCCTGTCCACCAACATCCCACACATTGAACTTCACATTCTTGTACGTGACAGTCTCGACGTTGAACCCTACTGTAGGAATAGTCGTGACGTCTTGGTTCAACTTCAGCTTGTAGAGAATGGTTGTCTTTCCGGCGGCATCGAGCCCCAGCATCAACAATCGCATTTCTTTCGACCCGAAGATCTTGCCCATCATCTTGGAGATTTGGCCTCCCATGTTGGCGGTGTGAGAAGGTAGAAGGTAGAAGGCAGAGGTCGTGAGGGATTCGCGAGAGGAGAGACTATAGTTGCTCGTTCGTAGACAGTAGGCAGATAGGTAGGTATGCGCTCGTGGTGATCGTCGAGTCAGTGTCCGTTCACCGTCACTATTTATTATTCTAGACCGTTTGTTGCTCGGATGCGATCGTTGAAGCGTGCCTGTGTCGTTCTATTCTTGGTCGTGGTAAGTAAAGCCGATGCCAATGCAAATCCAATGCGATCGCACAAGGCTGAAACCTCCTTTCTTCGTGGTCTGGGGGATCTAGTCGCGTGGGAGTCAAGGTGGTCTTGATGTTTCGTTCTGCTGGACGTCGGAGAGTATGGAAGGCTGGCCACGGCAGTAATCGCGAAGTGCGAGGAATGGCTGAATTTGTGGTTCGGGAGTGGCGTAGTATGTGCCGGTTGAGAGAAGAAAGGGGAGGGATCGTGGATCTCAGATCAAAAGTTAGACGCCGGGAAATTCTCTATTTGATGTAGTGAGATTGCACTGTCGGGGCTGGGCATTGGCATTTGGGCATCTGCTTGTAATTTGGGCAGAGACGCGGTTGTTTCAGGGGTTGACCGCGTCTAGCGTCGTGTGAAGGCAGCGCGCCAAGAATCAGGTGACACCCCAATATAAGGTACATGCATTCCCGTCCACTCCGACAATTTGAGATAGAGGTGTTCACGATCTTGCAATTCCTATATCGCTGCTTATCGAATGTTGTATTTCTGGCCTTATATGGACTAATATACAAACAACTCCATATACACCATGCCTTGTCCCAGGTTTTCCGTACCATTTGGGTATATCTACCAATAACTCCACTGCTCCTTTCCCATACAATTTTGATCTACCGACATACATACTCATCCCTTGTGATCCAATACAAATCGACGAGCTATTGACTTCTCGACATCTTCTTCCTCGAAAAGTACCATAACTCTTGCACCTCCATCTACCATTGACTTGACTTGAGCGCGGTAGAAAGTTGTAGCAGCTGGGTACAGCGCCAGTACCTGCTTGCCAGGCTCGTAATCTCCCAATGGTGTGCCTTCTGGGGGGATAGGCACCATCTGGGATGCAGAAGACTTGTAGATGTTGTTTCCGCCAACCGCATCCGGGTCGATATCCTTTACATCATACCGACGACTCTTGCCTTCGCCGATGACCCGTACCACTTCGCCTTGAATCCAGTCTTGTTCTTCGGGCTTGCCACCAGGAAGCTTTCTCTTAAATGCGACTTCTTCTTTCAAAGAGTACATGATTTTGGGCTTGCTTGCACGCTCACTGGCTTCGGACGCTGTACCGTCCATTTTATCTGTATTGCTTCGTGGAGGCTGGCTGCTCGTCCTTGATCCTCCGATCTTGCGAGCATGTCGATTATCTGCTGGCGATGGGACTGGAGAATCCGAAGGACCATCAAAATCCATTCCTGACGTTCTGGAGCTAGAATTTCGTGCTGACAGCAATGCCTCTTCCTGCTCCGAGCTCTTTTGAACATCCGCCAGGAGTCGAATGCGTGTTAATAATGATTCATCTGTTGCTCTGACCTTCTGCTCCTCTGCTATCTTGACCTGCTCACGGTAAAGGGCTTCCAATTCAGTATGGTCCGATATCGAAACGCCTGTAGAATCAGCATCCTGTGGTACCACGGATGAGTGGTTCCATACCTAGTCCGTCATCTTTCCTCTTCCTCATCCGTTGCTCCAAAGCGATAATCTTGTCTTTGAGGGACTTGGCTTTCCGTTCGCCCTCCGCAATAATGACCATCGCCCTACGAATCTCGTCGGTTATATCTGGTCGATTTATAACATTATCATCCGACCCTCCTCGAGTTCCATTTCGAGGCGCACCTCTCCGCTGCGAAGACATCGTAGACGCGTCTGAATGTGTAGATGGAGTTTGCTTCCTTGGATTCGGAGGTTTCGATGCGCTCAAGCCGCTTGAAATTGCTGTCGTTCGATGATTCGATGTGAGAGTAGGGGGATTGGAGGGAGACGCCGGTGCGTGGGAGCTAGGACTAGGTGAACGACTAGGTATTCGCCGGGAGAGATTTGGGAAAGAGACTGGTACTCGAGGGCTGGAATTAGCTGAACGACTAGGTAGCTGCCGAGGACGACTGGGCGAAGAGGCTGAAGCCCAAGAGGTTTTTGCTGTTGGACGATTTGGCGTTCGCGGAGATTGATTGGCAGAAGATTTTCGCGGTGTACTTCTTTCTGGTGTACGAGGGCTCCCACTCGGGCTCTGTGTTCCTGATCCCGCCCTAGCTCTCCTATCACCACGTTGCAGTCCCTCTATGCCGTGTAGGAACCTCTGTAGTCCGTCTTCGTCTGCCGGGGCAAGTTTGGCGATTTCCTGGTTGGACATCTTAGTCAGTATATTGTCGCAACGTCGAAGCAGCGCAATTGAGAAGGGGAGCAATTGTAGGGTGCCAACGTCGAACTGTGTAGCGCGACATTCCCATTCCTGGAGATGGTTGTCGCGGTGCAATACATTGTCTTGATTTGGCTTGGAGGCATGAGACTGACTTACTGGCTGTTTCTGCCTTTGCAATTTGTTTTGATGTTCCTTTGCTATACGCGTCCCGACAAGGCGAAATGAGTGATGCGATGCGCGGGTCAATTGTAGAGAGAAGCAGCGAGGCGGATGAAAGTGGAAGTTCAGCCTTACCAGCCGACTCTTTGAAACGATGACACAGCAAAGCTATGACGTGGTTTGATTGGCTGACGCGACAGGTCTAACGCGGGGTATTTCCCTTGGGGATCCAAGTCTGAATAGCTTCAATCTTACAGAATTGATGTGCTCTTGAGCGGAAAACGATTCTCACAGTCGATCCTTCAAGATGCAAAATCTACGAAGCCCGTTTGTTGGACTTCATTTCATGTGAAAGCAGGATACCAGGTAAGGTTCAGCAGCTAAGTCCATTCAATTCAAACGAAGCACTTCCAATCCGCCCTGGTGTCGATGTGGACAAGGAACTATCAGACAGATCACTTCTTCCTCGTAAAAAAAACTTTGAGTATATCTCCAGCTTTGGATGGCATCATCCCAACAATAGGCTCTCCTCCCAGGCCCGGTTTTGGATACCATGCTCGACTTGGAGATGCGCTTCATGAACGAAGGAAAATATCATCACCACAGGTACATTTAGCAATCGACCCAAAGCCCTCAAATTGGTTATACAGTCATCGCGGCATCGCTCAAAAACAACATCTAGCCACCGACCCTTTCCAAATCTCACTCACCCCTTGATCTACCCACAAATACCAAGCATATTTACTTTTCAAGAACAACCTTCTCATCAATACCATTCTTCTCCTTCGCTCTGGCCTCCATCTCCGCCCTCTCCAGCGCCCCAGGCTCAAGCAAATCAACCCCCAACCTGCCCGCCTCCTCAATCTCCCTCACCGGCCCAACAAACCACTTCCTCGCCCACAGGACCCAAGCACCCAAACTAAAAATCGCAATAATGCCCACCGCCACAACCGTATAATTCAACGTCTGACTCGTGACTGGATTTGCCGTTGGCAAGCAGAAAATTATAGTAATGAAGCCAATCCACACAACAGCGATGAATGCTACGGGACGAGACAGCATGCCTAGGTTGAAGGGACCTTTGCGGGCGGTGAACTCGCGGTGGTAGATCAGGCCAATGAGGATAGGGATGCCGTAGGATATGTACAGTCCGATTGTAGCGATGGATGTTGCGGCTGCGAAGGCAACAGAAGAGCCGAGCGAGGGGAGGGCGAGGCAGAAGGAGAGGAAGGAGGCAAGCCAGACGGTACGGATTGGGGAGCGGAAGCGATTATCGACTTTGTGAAAGAAATTTGGCTGGATCACGGTTAGTCAGCCGCTTTTCTCCGTTATACGTTCTCTGGACATGGTCGCTTGACCCGGAACAGGAAGAGGACGAGGGTGCAGGAACACTTACAATCCCACCATCCCTCGCAAACGCGAACATCATCCTCGAATTACTCGTCATTGAAAACAGCCCACAATGCCACACACAGATCATCACAAGCGACATCACCACCACCGCACCATCCGTCCCAAATACATCGACGAAAATCTGCAATACGGGCTGCCCATAATCGCTTCCAAGCGTAGCGTCGAAATCCTGAATCGAGAACAAGAAACTCAGGATTACGAAGAACCCGAATAGTGCTGAGAATCCAACTGAGCTGATGACACCGATGGGAGCAGACCACGAAGCATTCCTCGTCTCTTCAGACAGATGAGCAGAGGCGTCGAAGCCGGTAAGTGTATACTGCGACATCAGCGCACCGCAACACGCTACATACGCGGGCGAAGCTCTAACACTCCACCCTGGATCACCAGTCCCATCATTGAACGTCGCGAAGACGAATTTGGCGCTCTGATGAGTTGGGGCTTTAGCCAGGACAGCGATGGCGATTGCCGTCACGCCTGCGGAATGCAGGGCTATGGAGATGTTGTTTAGGTATTTGAGGACGTGGACGCCGAAGGTGTTTACGACGCCGTGGGAGATCAGGACGGCGGCGTAGATGCCGATTGTTTTGGCGGCGGTGGGCTCGTAGCTGGATTTTACGGTTGCGGTTGTTGAGATGAGACCTGCGCAGCCGAAGGAGATGCCGGTTGTGACGGCGACTTGGCCGAGGAGGTTAAACCTGTGAATGTTAGCTTCCTCTTCTCCAGTCTGGGGTGTGGAATGATCGGAGAGGCCCAGAGAGGAAGAGGAGGAGCCCGTACCATCCAGTAATCCACGAAGCAAAGGCAGAGTGTTTGGCCGGAGCTAGCATTGCAGCCCAGTAGTATGGGCCTCCAGCCGTGGGAATTGCAGAGACAATTTCTGCCATGCCGAGAGCCACGAACATGGTGAAGACCGATACGACTATCCATCCTACGCTCATGACTTAACGGTATCAGCTCCATCCATTCATTCTTATGGGTGCGCAACCTACCTCCTGGACCGCCAGTATTCAAGCCATAGCTGAAGAGCGTGGTGATACCTGTGATGACTGACTGTGCTATTGATCAGTGGGAGTTCCCAAGAGTTCAGTGGGTATACTCACGATGATAGAGAACGAGATCCCAAAATTATGCGCCAGACCCCAATCTCTGCGCAGCTCCTGCTTATACCCCAAAGACGCAAGGACAGCTTCATCGTCCATGTCAGCCTTGGAAGTCGTTCTCACGACGGGTTCCGCCATCTTGCACTGTGATTTGCAGCCACTAATCAAATGAATATCTTCTTTGGCTCTCCCTCTTGCTCAGAAAACTTCAACTTTCAGAAATGCGAACGCAGAAAGAAGCCGCAAACTTGCGATACAGTAGTAACTCAAATGAACATTCATCAGCTATCGTAGCGCGGCTTCCCCGAACTAATTATCACCCCATCGTGCAGCTCATGCAGCTCTGACAGCTCTTATCGCACCGCTGACAGGGTCCCCAACAAGCAGTGCAAATCACAGCTGCAGTTTCAAGCCACCGCGCCGACATGGTGGGTGCGAAAGCTGTCGAGCTGTCGCGCTAGGCTCGGCGAGGAGGTTGTATTGGCCTCGTCGGTGCGATCGTGATTCGTGATGAGATTGGGGATGGGGAGCAGGGGATGAGATACTGATAGCAAGGTAAGGCAGGTCCGAGGCTGGGTAAGAGTCGTGGATGGGCGTGCGCCTCGAACGCGATACTCTGAAATTCTGACCCAAGATATGGAATTTGACCAATGTCATGATACAAAGTAGACAAGCCTCGAAGATTGGACTTGCAGTACGGTTTGTTCGATGGGTTTTGAGATGGTTTGTAGTTTGGTAGCTGGATTGAAGGGTCGTCGAGTTGGCCGCGGGGCGACGATACAGTGCAGGCTAGACCTGCCTGTTCGAGGTCATCAGCGTATCTCGTGGCTTTCTCACAATGCTGTATCGTTTGATTCGGCTTTCCTAGAGGTCTGAACATCACACATGTCAGCAGACCCCGTCGATGCGCACACTGCTTGAAACCCGTCGCCTGATCTTGTCAAAAGTGCAAAGAAACCTGCGTCGATAAGACTGCACCTTGTCCGATAAGAGTTCCGTTGATATTTTCAGATAGCCCTGATATTGACAAGACTTTGTGGATCTTTCCCGACGGCTTTGCGGGCTTGGTGCTGGAGATCAAGAAGTCTTGGTGGGGAACGCCAAGGGGTTTGGCATGCTTGAATGGACGTTCTCCACGATGCTTGAGAAGATAAGCGGGGTCTCTTGGGCGGGTTGTCAGATTTCGGTATTATTCTATTGTTTGAGTGAGCACTGTTCTACTTTTATTCTCTTCGTATGATTTGCCATTAACTTTGCGTCGAATTTTGCCCTCTGAGTTCGACTTGAAGGATGATGAGCATGCCAAGTAGACGAGGGATTGAATACATGTATCCTATTCTTAGCTCCATTCTAGATTCTTGAAGTGAAAGTGGAGCCCTTAGAATGAAGATTCAAGTATGTCTGAGGATCTGTAAAGCACAGGATCTAGTCTCCGAACAAGATGGACCGCTCATGTCTATAAGTATGAATTGCTGCTGTTAGACTTGATTTATTTGACTCAATGTTATATTTTATGTCTCCAATCAGTCGAAACTTCAAGTTCTTTGCCTTGAGTTGGGAGCTTGTGCTCAAATTGAGCACATAGAAAGATCTCAGTTGGCTATAGGCTCCAACCTGAATTGTAAACACGCATCTCACTGCGATCTTTCAAGAATTTAATTCTCTCGCCTCACTCAGGACATCCCAAGCGACTTTAATTCTGAGATAGAGGGTAAATGATCATACTGTAAGAGGGTTGTGTAACTAAATGCGGGGTAAATAAAGACCTCGCTTATCGAGGACATCGTGCACGTCCAGCTTCATGTAGTTCTCGAGACTACTGACAACTACGACAGGATCAAAGACTCGTAGTAGGGCTCTTCTATTTACATTCTGGGGAAGGATGTTAATTACGATAGTTAAGTCTTTAACATTTTCCCACAGTTCTGAGCCCAGAGATCTGGGGTGCTCCCTCGATGGCAAATCTCGAACACGATCCTACCCAGGTCTACCCTTCGCATACCTGTCTGTTGCGAGAGCTAGTGACAGGGAGCTCGGAGTCAAAAACGCTCTTCGTCACTAGACACTACCCATGATTTCAAGGCAATGGAAAGCAAGTCAACGCAGATCTGAGGACACATTACAACAGCTTGGACAGTGCCAAAATCATATTCTCCAAGCAATTCTTGAAGCTGCTTGTTGCTCTCCATTCATGTCAGTGGTCGCTTTTTCGACAAAACTGTTACCCTATCCACAAAATGCGCAATGCAAATTGTATCGAATCTTGAAACATGAAAGACATTCACCTCTCTGTGGTTGGTGAGACGGCACGGTGGTGCAGAACAGGAACGCCACAAAGGCCCAATGTAGCTGCGGCTGAATTATGCATCAATTTTCCACATCAAGGCATCCAATCGTGACCTGTTCCACCAGTTTGCTAGGCGCTGCCAAGTGAACCCAGGCTGCGGTTCAGGGAAGATTGGATGCTTGAAGGGGTTGTTTGGGCGTTTCCAGGCCGTGCTGCTGCTGACTCCTTGGACGGTACAAAAGACTTGAGTGTTGCACTTTTCAAGAAGGAGGTGTCAAGCGCATCAAAAGATCGATTCCATTCTCCGTTTCTCCTTGCCGATTATTTGAGAGCAACCCCATTTTTGGGATCTTCCTTCAGCCAAGATGTTGTTTTTCAAGGGTGCGGTCCTATTATCTATTCTGCCTTTCAGTCTAGCAGTATTAGAGTGCACGAGATCAAATGCTCTTGACTGGCCCGAAGAGTCTTCTGGAGGAACTGGCACAGGATCAGGATCAGGAACAGGAACAGGAACAGGAACCGGCTCTGGAGGTGGTGGCGGCGGCTCCTCGATCTCTTCATGTGGAACGCAGTGCAACTTCGACAGCGCCTGCGTTATACAGTGCATGAACAATCAGCGGCGGAGCGAATGCAGTGCGCAAGGACTCGCCGCATCAGGTGAGCCAGTCCTGCATACATTTCTTGGATCTCCATCTTCAGCGCTCCTTCGTACTTGGTTACCTTGCCATCTACAATTTAATGCTGACAGAACAAACAGATTGCAATGACAACGTTTTCAACGGTGATTTGAAGGTCACACCTGAGCTGATCCGAAAAGTCAAGATTCGCGCAACTTACAGTTGTGACGAGGAATCAACATGCTACCTTCACCCTGATGGCTTATTGGTGTGCGTAAATCTCCAAACAGGTGAGATTACTCATCCTTATCCCTCCACTCAGTCTCCAAAGGGCTCAAAACTTACATTGTTCAGGCGATTATACCAGCGAGCTTGGAGTCAGTGGCAATGCTATCACTGGGGAGTTTACTCCAGCAAGCGCAGGCACAAGCTCTGTGGCAGCTGAAGATACACCAATCGAGACAGGCTCGGCAGAATCTTCGAGTTCAACAACTGTGAATAGCAAGGCATCGACTGTGATCTCTTCGTCATCCTCGCCTGTGCCGACAAAGGTTTCCACTGTCACATCTGCGGGCGTCGATGCTGTAACTCAGACTTCTGCTACTCCGACGCAGTCAACTGCTGGTGCTGGGAAGCTGAGTACCGGTACTGTTGTCGGTGCATTGGGACTTGTTGTTGGCTTTATTCTGTAACTTGTGGAGATTTGAGAAGCGTATGAGGGCTGTCCCCGCGCGTAATGAGACACCTGATGATAGATTTTAAGTCTGTTCATCTGAAGCACCTATTCTGTACCGCCATCTCAGTGTCGAAGTGAATACATAGTGATCTTAACGAAGGCACGAGAAGATAATGCAGCTGCTGAAGTTATGATTGGCAGAATATATGATATTGACATGATGATTCCGAATTTTTCGGGATTTGTTGTTTACTCCACCATCAGTTTCGGTAAAGCTTTAGTAGTCTAGACTGATTGATGGGAGATCTGGTACCAATTGATATTGTTAACCAAGTGGTAATGGTAAATAAACGAGATATCCCCATCAGGATGCATGCGTATTCCCGAAGGCATGTAGTTGAGCTAGACTTATGTCCGAAACTGCCCCCCCTTTTAAGCGAACAGCGTCATGCCGCAGGGTCCAATTATCGACAGCATCCTGTCTCAGGCAATACCATTCATTGGCCAATTCATTGCAATGCCCAGTGACGTTGACAAACAAGTCCACTTGATTGGAGGGGTCAGAGGCCATACGACCTTGAAATTTGAGATGCAAAGTGGTATGTCCGGGGAGATCTCGCTTGGTGGCGAAAAGTCTGCAAGCACGGCAGAACTTGGTACCGTGTACCCGGTTAGAACAGCAGCATCATGGAAATGCTTAGAAATATTATTGTGGGATTTGAAAGTATCGGATGACGTTCACAAGGCAAGCAAAGTTCAGTATATATAATATAGTTCTCCTGTGCATTGTATCGAAATATTGATGTTCACGTCAAACCCTCACACACATCATCTCCATAATGGCACCACAAAGATACTCCTCAGATAGCAGCGATGCTACCGCACTTGGAAAACCCCTCAAGTTCGAGTTCTCTGGTCGCGAAGCAAAGAACCGTTTCCTGAAAGCTGCGATGACAGAGCGCATCTCATCATGGGACCCCAAAGATTTTAAAGCTCGAGGCATTCCTTCCAAGAACCTCATCAACGTTTACAAGCGATGGGGCGAAGGCGGCTACGGAAATATCCTAACTGGAAATATCATGATCGAGTACGACCAGCTCGAAGCTATGGGCAACCCAATTATTCCTCGCGATGCAGAATTCTCAGGTCCTCGATTCGAAGCATTCAAGGAATTGGCCACTGCGTCGAAAGCTCATGGATCTTTGATCGTTGGGCAAGTTAGTCATCCTGGACGACAAGTCGAGAACAGAATCCAAAAGAACCCAATCTCGGCTTCTGATAAACAGCTCGAAGGTCAGCCTGTCGATCCTTTAATCCACGATGATAGTTATCTAACATTCCACAGGTAACGTGATGGGAATGGAATTCGCCAAGCCGCACCAGGCCTCCCAAGAAGAAATCGACCGCGTCATCGAGGGCTTCGCTCACGCAGCCGAGTTCCTCGAAAAGGCCGGCTATGATGGAATCGAGCTGCACGGCGCTCACGGATATCTCCTTGCCCAATTCCTATCACAATCCACGAACCAGCGAACCGACAAGTATGGTGGCTCGTTGGAAAACCGCTTACGCTTGATCCTTGAGATCACCGATGCTATCCGCAAGCGAGTTTCCAAGTCCTTCATTGTGGGCATCAAGATCAACTCAGTCGAGTTCCAGGACAAGGGATTCTCGCCTGAAGAGGCGAAGGATCTTTGTCAAGCTCTGGAGAAGGCGAAATTTGATTTCATTGAGCTCTCGGGCGGAACTTATGAGAGCTTGGCATTTGGGCATAAGAGAGAAAGCACAAAGAAGCGAGAATCGTTCTTCATCGAATTTGCGGAGGAAATCGTCAAGCCACTTACGAAAACCAAGACTTACGTGACAGGTGGGCTGAAGACCGTCGGCGCGATGGTGAAAGCTCTCGATACTGTCGATGGCGTTGGAATTGCGCGACCAGCTTGCCAGGAGCCTCACCTTCCCAAGGATATTTTGGAGGGGAAAGTCACTGGTGCCATCCAATTGAAGCTGGATGATAACAATTTCGGATTGACAAATGTGGCGGCGGGAACTCAGATCAGACAGGTCGGAAAGGATCAAGAGCCAATTGATTTGAGTGTACAGGAGAATGTTGATGCGTTTCACAAAGACATGGAGGCGTGGGGAAAGAAGTTGGGTAGTGATAAGGAGATGAAAGAGTATGGTTATATAGATCTCAGCGGGCCTGCGAAGCCATATGTCTCAACGTAGATACAGCGATAGACCTTTGAATTAGGAGACATGTTTTTGAAAAGTGTCCAATACAAAGATTGTGCGCTTCCAATGTTCCATTGAAATATCATAACTCCGTTTCAAGTCACCTTTTTCTCCCTCATACAATTGTATCCGACCAAGCCTCGCCGCAACGCGTGATCACCATCGGCATTTCTCGAAGTCAACACTTACCAGATGAGAGTATCTCCAACTTAACACTTCCTGGCTTTTGAATATTACCTAGGTATAATTCCGGCCGGATTTATTACCATGATTGTTTACAATGATTGTACGAAAATATTTCAAAGTGACGTCGTTGACTCTGATTAACCGAGGCGGTGGAAGTACCCACAATTTTGGTGGAAAGCCCACAACTTGACGACACAGCGGCTAAAAAGCCTTTCGGGACACTGCGGGGAAACTTTCGCTAGATTTCGGTTTGGAAATAACTTCGGTTTGGAGTTGACCTTGTTCATTTTCAACATTGAGGCTGTATCCAAAATCCCAAGGATTGTCGACTGAGGTCGCAGAAGGCTACGCACAGCAAGTAAGAGGCAATCAAGCCGAAAAGGAATAAAGCAAGATGCATTTTGGATTTTTTAGCGTTCTCGAAATTATGTCTTTAAGCTGCGCAGAAGCGCTTTTACACTGCATGTCCTGCAAAATCCTGAGACAAACTCGCATGTGATCTTCGCGAAGCCGACAAGCTGATAGGCAGTACCTAGCAGATGACAATTTGCGGTCGCGAAATCTACGTCGTAAGATAATCAGTCCTGAGCAGGAATAACAAAAATTAATTACTGTGACTATCGAGCATGAGGTCGAATGAGGAGGACTTGCGAACATTCAAACTTTCAACAGATGCATTCACAGGAATTATTGTTGATTTCCTCACACATTGTCGTAGCATCCGCGCATGCGATGATCGCGTGCCGACAGTTGCAGCTCAAAGGTTTGACATACTGCAGAGCTGCACGGTTGACAGCTCTGTCAGCGATGATCCTGTAGCTGTCCTAAGAGCTCCCGGCTTTAAAGTTGTTGAGATGAGTTAGCTGCATGTGAGCTGCAGTCAGACAGCTCGAGAGCTACTGGCAATGAACGAGTATCAATTTGCGATTATGACTTGTTAGATCCGTTCATTGAGGCAAGAGCATTGCTGGCGACGAGTCAAGCTGGGTTCAATTGAAACGGCCGAGACCAAAGGAGTGTGATTATAATTATGAGATATTTGACAGTATAGAAAGTGACGTTGAGTCTATTGGTTATGCCCTCCGGATCTGGGTATATAACAAGCTGGTCGCAAGTCGCCAAGAGAGTGAACCTTCCACCAGATCTGATCCTTCTGTCCAATCTCTACCATCCTCTACCATCCTGTCATCCTCTACCACCCTCTACAATATCTACATCTCCATACCGCTTCTCCTCGGCTCAACCCCTCAGATCTCATCTCATCTCATCCCCCCACCTCGTCTCATCCTCCATTACTGACCAAAGATAAAAACTCCAAGTTTGATGAATCGTCGTAACTTTCGTGCCGATTTCCAATGCCGTCTACGCCAAAAAAGGTCTCCAAGCCGTTACCGAAGAAGAAAGTTGGAACACCCGTCTACATCCACCACTGATAGACCTGCACGTTACAGAGCGAAAGCTGCAAGTACGACAGCACCGGCAGCGAATACTCCTCCATTGACTCTCGACGCGGCACCGGTTGCCTCGATTGGACCGCTGGTAGTCGCGGAGGGAGCTGAAGTTGCGGTTCCTGCTGCGCTGGTGGCCGGTACACTTGCCGAATAGCTTACGGGTACGGTGGTTACGGTAGTTGCCGACGCCTTGCTGGTACTTGGGTAGTAGGAAGCGTATGATCCACCGTTGGTCGCAGAAGTCTGAACTGAAGAAGCCGCATTACATATTTCGCCGGTCAGAGAGTTGGTTTCTGGGGCATGTCAGTCAGGTTCAAGCTCCTGGTCCCTGGGGAAGCGATAGGCGACAGCGGAAAATATAAACATACTCAGGGCATCGTCTTGCGAACAAGCAGATAGAACACATGGGGTCGCAGCTGCGGTGATATCCGCCTTCTTCGCACCGCATTGACACGCGTAGTCTGAGATCCCACATCCATTTGTTGTTGACGCGCTGGCCAAACAACTGATCGCACAGGATGGGAGCTGCGCTACCAAGCTGGAGGCGCTTTGCGAAACGACCAGGGTTGCCGAGACGGCGAAGACGAGAGCGTTGAGAAGTTGCATTTTGACGCTTTTCGAAAACGAGTGGCCTGTTTCTTGTCGACGCTTGAAGCTGATACTCGAGGACGTTCGTGAGTATGCAGGAAGAGAAGCTGAAAGGCGATCAAGATCAAGAGCAAGACGGGAGGTGGGAATTGGGACCTCTTTGATGAGAGAGATAGCACTTGTCTCAATCAGGTTGGTCGTGTGCTTGTGGCTTGTCTAATTTTTCGACTGGCTTATTACCTTATACAACGGGTAAGGTGCTTGACCAAATCAACCTTCGCCCCCGCTCAACCAACTGCCAAATTGTATGGATGCGGTCCGAGTCTAAGCCAGGGTCTAAGAGTATCATTTACCACCAAAGGTCGACCCCGTCAAGCTCTGTCATCATCACAAGCAGTCGATTCTTTCTGGGTGGGGAAGTCGGCAACTTCTCAGCTGGGATGATAGCAAACTCGAGAATTGTGCTGGGGAAGGGTCAGGGAAGACAGCTGTAGCGATGCAATTCCGGGGTTGTTGTAAGATACATCAACTGTGATTCGCTTATTGCAGCCACCATGCCTGCTTGTTCCTGCATGGCAACAAGAACATCACAAAATTTAGAAGCTTGACCTGGGCATCATTGGCGGGCGCCACTCATCGTCAACAGCGACCCACTTTGATCTCGACCGAGAGGGAGGGGTGGAGGAGACCGAGGTCGATTGCGCTGAGACATGTGTACTACAGGGGCAGCGAGGTAACTAGCATTTACTATTCGAGGAGAAAGCTCCCAATGTGGTATGGGAGTCAGCAATAGACCGAGGCGACATAATCTTTAGGTCGGATTTAGGTTTCTACTTGGGAATAAGATCAGCCAAACGCATCAAGCCGGTACCTGCGTGCTTAGCCGACATCCAATTATCGCGTTCCTATTCGCCAGCCGAAAATTAAGCGAGATTCGGTCTCCTCGTTGACATGTTCTACGCCCACTCTTCGTTGCTGTCATCCGATGATCGTGAGGAGGGGGATGAAGAGATGCGGAGTAGGGGGATGCGGAGAAGAAGATCACAGGTGAGCCGAGGACAATTTTCAATTGAGACGTCATTGAGGCACAGGAGTTATTCTCTTGGAGGAAAGGCAATGGCATATTCCGAGAAATAGAACACCACCATCATCATGAAGATGGGAGGGCTTGAGATGTATACGGTAAGAGTTGCCAAGATTCGAACCGGCTTTCTAGAGAGGGTAGCAATTTCCCTTCCGAAATCCAGGTCGCCACAGGCACAACCCGTCTCAACATCTTCCAAATTTAACACTCTGTCCCTCCCTTGCCAGTGCGCAAGATTATTATCGTCAGGTCGCTGGCTTTCAAAAGGTGTCAGATTATAATGAGTGGTGAGATCTAGTTAAATCAGTGCGATCGATTGTGGAAACAAAAAAGGCATAGCCGCCGCGAGCTCAGATCTCAAGTCGTGACTTCTTAGACAATCGACAAACCCTCTGGCTGAAGCAGGATCGGGCTCACTGCAAATTTCCGAAGCCGGTTGTCCATCTTCAGACTGTTTTTCCTTCAAGGTTAATTCAAGCAAGTCGAATAAAACTGAGGCAGTTAGCTGTCCCGAAAGATTCTGACCGACTTCGAGTCTTCAAGGTGAGTTATCTATATCAGCACGTTTTTCCATGGGTCAAAGATCTCTCTGTGCTCAGATTTCTGTGGCATATCTTCAGCGGGAATCTGTCTCTCGGGTGCATCTTTAGCCCATCTGAAGAGGAGACCGTGGAGAAACCTGCCCAGTGATGTCTCGAAGGTGATGAACATTCAGGAACGCTATTTGTACAGCCTCGGCTTGTCTGGTAAGCCCATTGAATGGGGTTCATATCTTCTGGTGACGTCTCTTACTATCGAAGTTGCAGCTCTTCTGCTTCTTGACTCTCTCTGCATTTCGGAGTGTCCACGAGCAGCCTCTTATCACGACACCACAGACATATGAGGGCGTATCCACCTCAAGCTGTGTTGATTTTTAGGGGCAACACACTTCTGCCCATCCCTCTTGGCCGTTGAGCGCCCAACGGAGATTCCGTCTCGTCCCTGTCCTGTTCCCCTTGCAAAATCCATCCAAAGTCTAACCTTAGGAGTGTTGTCCGTCGTCCAATCTAAGCCGTTGCAGGGATAGTTCAGAAAGCGGGGGTGGGGCGTTGAAGATCGCTAACGGCTTTCGGGATGCTTCCCGTCCGCACATGCTGTCGATCGAAAGCTTCATGGAGGGTGTGAGAAGGAAGAAACCGGCAGCTAACCTTGCTGTTATGTTGCTTGCTGCATGAAGATACAGGGCTTTTGACCTTCGAAATAATTACGCATGTAGAGACGAAAACGGACAGCGCGCCGAGAGGATGGAGGAGGAGCTTGCTGGTTCGCAAGGCTACTGCACCCGATATTCGGAATATACCCCAAATAGAGTTAAATGCAGCCTCTCACATCATCCAGCATGTATTCATCTCGAATTCGAGAGCTTGAAGCTGTCAATCAAAATTCCATCCCCTAGCAAAAACCATCGCTCAGGACAAGATTCATGGCTGAAGCATCGCGATTCTAGCATCCCAAGGCCAGAGAACCAAGCCAACATTTGAGTTCAAATTCAGGAACAGCACGCGGTGCGGCAGAGAATCAGGCTCATCAAACTTCCATGCCGTCCTCTGCTCGGACGCATCCCGGAACCGGAACCAAGGTCTGTATTTGTTTGGAAAACCTGGTCGGCAGTGGCGCACACAACCATCCAATGATCCGCTCGCTTGTTTTTCTCTTGTTACCCCTTTTCGCTTAGGGTAGCCGAGCAAACACTGCTTGGAGGGCGTTAGGCTAAGCCTTTGCCCCTTGCGGGTGCAGAATTTCCCCGCTATCCACATGCTGCAGAGAACTACGCAACCTCGGAGGTACGCTACTGGATCTCGACCTTTCCCACCGCAACATCCAGCCCTGCGCCAATCAGCCGGAGCATGTGAAGATGGAGAGCTGAGATGGGGACTGTATTCGATGGGTCGAGGATTGGCTGGTCGGGGGGAGAGCTGATAACAAATTAATCGCCAGCTAGGAAATGCTGTTCACGAATCCGGCAGTGGGTCGATCCAGCCAGAGGAGCTCTGATCAGCTCAAACTTTTGAACTATTGATCAATTCGCTTTAGACTGAATTTATCATGGATAACTAAACTCCCCAGCTGGCCTTCAGAAGGGTAGTTAATCACATCCGGCCCACCAAAGAAATGCCATTACTTGTAGCCTTGGCGGACCCCTCGTCAACAAATTTCTGGGGTTTGTACTGTCCTTGATCTCATTTGAGATTGCATCGTCCGACGACGTCGTCGCCTTCAATGTCAAACAACTACAACCCCGACTCGCCGACCAACTGGCACAAGGTCAACATGGCGCACGAGAATGATAACGTTCTGGAAAAGGGATACTGGCAGAGCACGAAGCCAGAATCAAAGGTCCCCCTGCACACTCGAGCTCTGCACAAGATCGTGGACTTCGCCCGGCCGATGATCCTGACAAAGGGCCCTGCAAACAAGAAGCCACTGTCGCGAACTGGATATCTGGATGGTCTGAGAGGATTTGCTGCGTTCTTGGTCTACTGGCAGCATCACAATTCCTGGGTTCGGGAAACCAGCGGCGACGACGAGATTTTCGAGAACGGATTCGGATACACAGGAAAACACTACCTAGCAACCTTCCCCTTCCTCCGCGTATTCTGGACAGGAGGTCATTTCGCCGTTCCAGTCTTCTTCGTCATTTCCGGCTATGTATTATCAGCAAAGCCCCTCTCTCTAATGCAATCCGGAGAAACGATCAAATTATTCGAGAATCTGTCTTCCGCACTCTTCAGACGCTGGATGCGTCTCTGGATCCCGGTAGCCGTGACGACGTATATTTACATGACGATGGCGCACTACCCAGGTTTCTACACAGACGATTACTTCCACAAGGCGACGTACCGCGAGGAGATCTGGGAATGGTATTCCAACATCAAGAATTTCAGCTTCATGTTCGACACGAGTGGAAATCCTTTCTTCCCATACAACGGGCACATCTGGACGATTCCGCAGGAATTCAAAGGCTCGATTGCAGTCTACGTCGCTCTGGTCTCATTCTCGCGATTCCCTAGAAACTCACGACTTTTTGCGGAATGTGTACTCATCTGGTATTTCATCTGGGTTACGGACGGCTGTTTCTTCGCCATGTTCATTGCGGGCATGTTACTCTGTGATCTGGATCTTCTGGCAATCAATAACGACCTGCCCCGCTTCATCAAGCGTCTCGAGCCATACAAGCAAATCATCTTCTACCACCTCCTCGTGATCGGTCTGTACCTCAGCGGTGTCCCAGCCCGCAACATGGATATGAACAATGTCTGGAAAGCGCGAGGATGGTACTACCTTGCGTACCTCAAGCCGCAGGCTACGTTCGATTATAAATGGTTCTACCTCTTCTGGGCAGCTACTTTCACTACGGCGGCAATCCCTCGTATTGGATGGCTGAGGAGGTTTTTCGAAGGAAGATTCTGTCAGTATCTGGGTAAAATCTCATTCGGACTGTACCTGGTCCACGGACCTGTGATTTTCATCCTCGCGGATAGACTTTATAGCGCAGTGGGATTCGTGCGGATCAGGCATTTGAAGAATATGCCGCAGTGGCCAAATGCATTCCCGCTGAGTATGGCTGGACCGCTTGGGTTGGAGTTTGCGTTCTTGATGCCGCATATTATTTTGCTGCCGGTTACGTTCTGGCTGGCGGAGATTGTGACGAGGTTTGTTGATGATCCTGCTGTTAAGTTTGCGCAGAATTTGTACAGGAGGTTGGCGAGTGGACCTCCCTCGTCTGGACCAACGCTTAAGATGTAGATGTAGATATGGGCTTGGGTTTGGGTTTGGAAGGCATTTGGATATGGGGGCGTCACTGATTGTTGGGTAGAGGATTTGGTTAATAGATTGCTACTGGATGTATAAATTCAAATGGATGGACATATGATACCACGTATCTCTGGTTGCACACAACTTCCCTCTCTCCTACCTTGGGACAATCACTTGGTGAGATCACAGTGGGTTACTGCTGCTCAGTTCCAGGCCCCGGTCTGCTATCGGCTGACGCCTGAACGTGGTCCCTGCAAAGTTCCACTGCTAGCAGCCGCTCTGCTCCTAGTGCGAAAAAAGATGAGAGCTGAAGCTTGATGAGGCTGAGCTGAGAAACGACTATCACTTTGAACTACACTCGAAATGGAGAAGCCTGAGCCTTGTGCTAGCCCAAAGCTCCCGAGCCTCAAACTTTCATGCCCCTGAGCTTCGTGACAAGGCTTATCATCTTTGTGTCCAATTGCAGGTTGCATTTGCTCCCGTGCTTCGCGAGGATGATCCGGGAGATCGCTATCGCCGCTTGTATTCAAGCATTGAGAATTGAATTTCTGCCTCGAAGGGGAGTCGGCTCGCATACCGGTAGACCATATCACCACTGGAAAGAATGATCCTACCAGTAGCCAACGCGCCGACGATAATGATACCAGGTACACCAAAGACATGGCATATAAAAGCACTCCAACCAGCCAATGAGTACCGGTATCAAGATGCACCAGATAACTGAACACAATGCCTGTCACAAGTGAATGGAAGTGGCGGACCGTTCCTGCAGCACGCCATCTTGATTCAATTGATACCCACTGCAGCAACTTCCCAAATGGGAGGAAGTCCAAAGAAAAACATTCAGTACTGGCGCAAAACAGTCCTCTCGTCCCCAATCCATATTGGATAAGCTCCGTATCCCAGTCCCAATTTCGATCCCAAGCCTCCACAACACAGGCGAGGCCCCTATCACTCGAGATGTCAGCCGTAAGCCATCCAAACAAACCCTTTCTGCGTACAATCATCAACCCCGCCTTGAAACTCTCTCGCACACCTCCGCAAAACAACCTTTGAGTGCAAGTCCTCATTGGCCTCCAATTCTTCTCAGTAAACTACGAACACTGCTTGCATTGACTGCCTCAATGTTCATGATATATCCATTCCAGCTGCCCGCTTCTCATCAGCGTTTATCCCGCCACCCCGGGGGGACAGACAATTCTTTTTGAGAAACGAAGCTCGATCGTAGAATAGACAGACAGATTGAGAACATAAGATTAGTATTCAAGAGGTTGGGGAAAGTCGACTAAACGAGGAAAAGGAGACTGGACAGCTCAGCGAGGGAAGTTCTAATCAGGAAAGTCAACGGAAATGGATCTAAAGAGTGTTTTGCTGGAGAACAAAGATATCAACCAGGTCATAGCAACTCGGTCTGGACACTATTGCATCTTTGCAAAAGTATAGCCTCAGTTACAGCTATAGGTATAGCTTCGCGATGTCGGTTGAATATCCATTGCATAAGGGTGATGATGCCCTGAAGTGGACTCGGAGTTCCTACACCCAGAAAGTCTGGCAATACATGTAAAAGGCAACTGGTCCGTATCAATGAAGAAAAGGCAATAGATCAAGCTGTCAGAGGACTTCCTCAGAAGCCCAGGCACTTCTCACAGAACCGGATATACAGAGATGATGATCCATCTGGGAAGAAGTCGAAACAAGAAATAGTGAACGACCCGCAAGAACAATCATCAGCTTCATTTCATTTTCATCATTCCCAGCTCCCAAAGCCCATTGCAATGTAGGAACTTATCTGGGACCAAGCTTTTCCAGCACTCTACTGCCCTGTTCTTCCCATTCCTGTTTACTGATCCACATATTCTCCTTATCCGCCATGATATTCGCCAGCACCGCACCACCGAGGAACACCATATGTCTCCTCCTAGGCGGATCCTCAATCCGGACCTTGAACTTGCTCAATCTCTCCGGGTTTCCACCAAGGACCTTCGTGAGCCAGAGCTGTTTCAATTCCTTCTCTAATCTTGACGGGAGACCGGGGTACATGCTGCTTCCGCCGGAGAGGACGATAGCTTTGAAGAGGGAGGAGCGGACGTCGACATCGGCGGCTTGGATGGTGTTAAAGAGGAATTCGGCGATGCCGGGTTGTTCGACGTCGACGAGGTGGGGTTGGAAGAGGCATTCTGGGGCTTCGAAACGTTCGCTGCCAACGCGGATAACGCGGCCATCAGGAAGTGTGTAGCTCTCTACCAAGACTGTCGTATCCTCGCTCAATCTCTGGTCGAGTTCTAGGTCGTATGAAACGTAACAGAGCTTCTCTTTGATCTGGCGGACGGTTTCGAAATCAGCTGTGCGGTTGAGGGCGTATCCGCGACGGAGGAGGAGGGCAATCAGGTTGCGGGTGACGTCTCGACCTGCTACGTCTAATCTGCGGGTGAGATGATTGAGGACAACTGATTCGTAGACGGGAACGATATGGGTAACTCCATCTCCGGAGTCGACGACCACGCCTGAGCTTAGACCTATTCCAATTAGCAACATTCTTACACATCCATCTCTGTCCACCTACCCTGCGCATAGAGAGCCAGCACAGCTTGAATAGCCACATAGACGCCGCCAAACTGGTATCTCTCGAACATGACCTCGCACATCTGTTCCCTGTTGCGTAAGGGATTCATTGGGGGTTCCGTAAGCAAGATCTTGCGCCCAGTAGTATCGACCTTCATCTTCTCGTAGAAAGTGTAGTCCCAGAGATGCTGCATATCGTCCCACTTCTTCACGATACCGTTCTCCATGGGATATGACACCTGGAGCATGGTTCTTGCTGCTGCCGCCTCGTCTCCGCACATGATGTCCTTGATGACGAGGCCATCGTTGCCCTTCTCTTCGGAACGTAGGATGGGTCGACCGACGATAGAGGGGTATTGGAATTCGGGGAAGTTCTGGAGAAGAGGCAATCAGCTTTGGGAATGGCTGGATGGGAAGAGGCGCATATATACCTGTGCGGCATATCCAACCTTGAGGAATCCGGTTCCTCCGTCCAGTACTGAGGATTGAAGTCAGTAGATGGTCCAGCGCAGCTGGCAGAGACGGGAGTTACCTATTGGAGGTTCCGCCGCCATGTTGCAGAGTGCTTGATGGTGTTATGTGGTGGGAAGTGAGGATATAAAGTCGTGGAGTTGAAGATGGCTATCTGCGGTATGGGGGGTTGGTGGGGGAGTTGACGAGTCTCACAACAGCGCAGCGTAGCTGGAATTTGCTTAAATGGAATACCCGGTCACCGTATTCTCAAGCGAGACGAGGCGCAACTCCTTCCCCGCCGACGAGGCTGCAGGATTGACCAGATTCAGGTTTAGCCTCGTTATTGCCGTTTTCGGACGCAAATTGCAAGTGACTTTTTGCCACTTCATGCAGAGGAAATTTTCAACAATTTTTACTATAAATTCTCTACCCTCCGTCCAAGATTGAACTCCTTGTCAAATCATCTCTCAGTAACAAGATAAACTCACCCTTCACCTCGATTGATTGTCAACTCCTCACTTGCGACAATTCACCCGCAAAAATGGCAGCAAAAAGCAGAAAACTCCTCGTCATCAACCCCAACACCTCGAAAGCCATGACCGCCTCCGTCGAGCAACTGATCAAGAAGCTCAACACCGAGTTCCCCACCACCACTCAAATAACAACATACACCGCACCCGAGGGTCCAGCCAGCATAGACAACAGCGACGACTGCATGGCCTCCGCTCGCATCGTATACGAAGATCTACGCCCACGACTTGAAGACTACGATGCTCATCTCGTAGCATGTTATAGTGTCCATCCGTTGGTAGCTGGACTACAAGATGAAGTCCCGACTGGGATTCATGTGACCGGTATGTTTGAAGCCAGTATCACGATGGCATTATCATTGCTACCAATGCGGTATGCAGATCCCAAATTAGAACGTTTGGAGACTCGCCAGAAGTTTGGGATCGTGAGTACGGGCATTTATTGGGAAGCAGAGCTATCGGATGGCGTGAGACGATTCTTGGATTTGCAGAGTGTGGATGCGACGGGACGGTTTAAGGGTGTTGAGACGACGGGGTTGTCGGCGGGTGAGTTGCATACTGCTGATCCGAAGCTAGTGAAGAGGAAGATGAAGGAGGCTACGAAGAGGTTGGTGAAGGATAGGGATATCAAGGTTATTTGTTTGGGGTGTGCGGGAATGGTGGGGATGGATGATGATGTTTATGAGGCATTGGTGGAGGAGCTGGGAGAGTTTGAGGCGAAGGATATTCATATTTTGGATGGGGTTAAGGCTGGTATTTCTTTGTTGGAGGGGTTGATGAGGACTTTGCCGAGGAAGTAAGCTGGAAGGTATTGCCAAGTATAGTTTATTTAGTTTTAGGTCACTGCCGTAGAAAGCTGGTAAAACTGGTGCTAAGAGTCCTGAAGGAGACAAGAAGCGATGAGGTATCGCAGGCAATCAAAGTGAAAGGATGACTATGCTCCCAGTTTCGACTCATATTGCATGTATAGCCTAATTCCTTCCTCTCATTCTTCCGCTCAATGGAGTAACGTATACCCTCATTACCAAAGCGAGATAGCGCATGTACGTGCTAGGTAATGTCCGAATGAACATACCGAACCAACATGCGCATAAACAAAAACAACCTATTTTCCATGAGTTGCTCTCAAAGTGCCACTGAGTTAGACACAAGTCCTCCACTGGGAGAGCCCTTTTAAAGCCCCCATGGAGGCTGGTTGGCTTGGACCAGCTTGGTGAGTTCTGCATCTTCCGCAGCTGCTCCAGGAAGTCCTTCTGTGATTCATTCTGGTTGTACTGTAATGTATTCTGAAGCCAGATCCAAGGTACAGCCCAGTAATGGAAGCTTGCAGTAGCTGCTAGTGCTGTTGCTGCTGTCCAGCAATGCTTGTTCCTTCTCTTGATCGTGGATAGGGATCTTCGCCAATTGATGTCAGCATACTTGTAGCAAAGGCAATGACCAGATCCACCTGTTGGTGGACATTATATTTGGTACGTGCAAATCGAGACCGGGAATTGTTGTCGAAGAAGTCCGTGGAATATCGGGATATGCAAAATATGTCGCAGTTGGCTTGAGGGGCCAGCATCGCTCTGTATTCACCAAGTTCTGCCCTGCCATTGTATGAGTGAGCTCCCCGAGTTCATTCAACTCGGGTCAATCTCAAACATCCAGATCCAGCGCTCGGCCTGTTGTAAGACTCCATGTTTCCCGCGACATCCACATCTCACCAATACCCAACCAAATCCTTGTGAAACCATACCATTGTATTCGATACCATCCGCAGCCATATATGTACAGCACCGCCTCGAGGCCATCCACCCATCCATTCATCCATCCCAAGCAATCCCATTGCAGCAATTCCTCTTCCCTCTCAATTGCTCCTCTCACCACCCTTCGCAGCCCTCAACTCGTCCATCTTCGCGACTCTCTTCTTGAATTCCTCGTACTGGCACTTCTCGTAACTGTGTCTCTCGGTCTGCAGCGCAACGAACATCAGCCTCTATCCACTCTCAAATCCCATCCCCCAGTCCGCATCCCCGATCCCCCTCCGAAATCTGCCCCATCCCTTCCCCTGCCCTTCCCATCTCCCGCCCCAAACCAACCCAGCTCTACGAAAGAGGAACTCACCTCACACTTCCACGGCAAATAGTACTCCTCATACCGGCACCGATTCAGCGGAATCAGCAGATTCGCACAGCTATCGCGGTACTGGATTGGCAGATTGGCATCGCGCATCTGTTCTCTCGTCGCAGCTATTTCCGTACAGTATCAGCATCAGCACTCCCAATCCCGAACTAATCCAGCAGAACCAAAAGCAAAACCAATTAAGATCGCAAGAGAAAGGCAGACAAACGGGCTGGTGACGAGCTGAGCCCGACGGCGGATTTGACGGCTTCGGTGACAGTCATTGTGCTTTGGGGTTCTACTCTGTTTGGCCGGGGGAGGGGAGGGAGCTGTGAGGTTGAAGCTTGAGGTTTGGATTGGAGTTGAAAGGGGTTTAGCGGGGATTATGTCAGCAAGCTATGAACTCCACGACGATGGACTCCTGCTGGCACCAAATTCTGGAATTGAATATTCGCAAGTTGTTTTGCGACATTAAGGATAGCTTTTGGATTGAGGGTCTGATCGTTATCCGGGTAGATGTCCATGGTCAAATTGCAACGTAAACAATGTTCTCGGGATGTGTTCCTCTATTTCTATCTTCTTCTTCCAGGCAAATTCCCAGTGCAGGATCTCAGGATGAGACACGGTTCTGGATCGCCAAACTCTGAAATTGAATGTCGCGAAACTATTTTGTGACATTAAGAATAAATTCTTGCCTTGTTTTCCATCATCAATTAGATACAGATCCATGCACCCGTTACCAGCGTTCCCCATGCCCTCAGCTAGTACTGCGACATTAAAAGAGCTTGTTTTTCTATCTTTTGTTCTTCCAATTTCTTCAATGTAGTTCTTCAAAGCGTCAGTAATACAAGTATAAGGCTATATCATGAATCAGATTAGGCTTTGGTTGATTCTGAGTGATGAATGTCGCGAGAATGGTCCAGGACAACGGAAAGACATCATTCGACTGAACTTTGATAACCACCGGACAATCGCCCATGGCCCAGATTACATGTTCCCAATAACCCCGGCGTGTGCTGCGAAATTCAAACAGCTTTCAAAGCAATTGTTGGATCCGCCTTCTAGATATTCTGAATGTTGAAGTGCTTTCCTATCGTCGCAGCAAAATATGGCGCAAAGCGTCAAGAACGACCTTCTTACGGCGCCATTCTTCGAGTTCTCACTATATTTCGCGACTTTTGAAATATCGATTTCAATGTATCACAAAGTTCTTCCCATGGACCATACTTGTCTTCAGATCACCTCTAAAATTCTCTATTCTTCATATCGTCTCAATCATTACACATTACAATCCCCGCTCACAACTCTCTCCAAGCAGGATTAACTCTCAAGATAACCTCCCTCTCCTTATCATACCTGCCATCCACCAACGCATTCAACCAAGTTGCCAACCTATACGCCGCCTTACTCATCTGAATCTCTACAATCGGGTACGCACCAGCAAAGTATCCGCTAGTCTTCAAATCCGGCGCGCTGAAGTCCTGACTGTACACGTAATCACAATTCCAGATATTGGAATCAACAGCCCACTCCATAGCGCAGGCGATAGGCGTCGCGGGATCAGTGCAGGAAATCCATTTCGAAGTTGGAGTGAAGAAATCGTCTTTCTTGACGCGTTTGGCAAGAGCGGAGAAGTAAGGTGCGATGGTTTGGTTGGTGAAGGAAGTCACGTTAGCGCGTGAGTAGATGATAGCGCCGTCCCAGATGGAGTGTAGGACTGAGTTGTTCGTCTTGCCTCCGAAAGAGACATTGAAAGCATTACCTCCAGCGCCGAGGTTGGAGGTGTGAAGCGGTTGAGCGAGATCGCTGGTGAAATGAGTGACGAACTTCAGGGCGTAGGAACAGGTCAGGTTGTTGCCGTTCTTGATCTTGTTGTCTTTGGCCAGGCGGATGCAGTCTCGGAGGATCATGCTCTGGTTTGCGATGGCGGATACGATGCAACCTCCCTTGGTACAGTCACGATTGTAGTACGTGTTGCAAACTGAGGGGGGAGTCTGTGATGATTGGGTAGTCAGCAATTGTTCATGTACTCATGACTCAGGAGTACTTTCAAGAGCAAAGTACTTGGTGACACTGAATTCGAGGACATTAGACACTGGCCGAGCAACTTACATCAAGGCTATCAATCCAATGCCATTGGTACGTGTACTCTCCGCCTGGTTCGCGACGGTAGCCATCAGCCCATGCGGCGGCTTTGCCAATCGATCCCCCATACTGAGGCTCGAGGATCTTCTTGATGATGCCCGCTGCGTCGCGAGACAGGAACTCTTCAGCCATGAAACCGATCTAAGAAATTAAAGTATTGAGTATGATTTCTTACAAATTTGAATATAAGAATGCTTACCTGGTTGTGGACATCTGTATTCCATGCTGCCGCGCTAGCGAGCACTGAACACGCTGCGATGATGTTGGAGAAAAGCATGATGGATTTTCCGGCTGCACACCAACAATGGAATTGATGAAGTGTTCAAGATATGATTGCAAGAGAACCTCCCACTGTTGCTTTTGAGGAACCAGCCGGCAAGATTGAGCTACTTGTACACATCGTGACGCGGAGGGAGTAGATTGCCTTCGCCAAGTTGGGAAGTTCTCCGAGGATCGCTCACCATCATTCTTATCAATTGACCATGCAGAAGAAAGAACATACTCTCCCAGCTTTCAGCTGTTGGAGAGTTATCTTCGGGATGCGGCGACAGCAGGGTTCGATGTGAAAGCACCTGACTATCCGGGACAAGTGTCTTCATGTGCCAAGAAGCCAAGGAGTTGGGGAAGTGAGATTGGCGATTAGGAAGTTGGTCGTGTGCTACTTTGTCAGCTCGCTGATGACCCTATCGAAGCATTTGATTTCTTCCCCTTGATGTCGCTTGTCGTTTTTAATCCCGTCGCTTGCGGCTCTCCTCTTTACTAGGGATGTTGAAAGAGCCTCGTTGTGTCGGCTCTGGTGTCCAAACTCCTGGTCGGGACTTAAAAGGGCCGCTGGTCACGTGCTGTTTTGCCTGAGGATGCAGCCCACCTCCAATTTCAGAATCAAACCACTTTCGAAGCTGACGTTCGAATTATGTGCTGGATCGGATGGCTATCCCGGCTTTTGAGAGGCTCCCGAGAAGGAAACCATTTCGGGTCGTGGATCGTGGAAAAGAATTAATTACTGTAGTTGTAGATTCCCGCGTGACCATTCCAGCAGTACGAACTACGTCATGAATATGTACAGTTTCAAACGAACACAACATGCTCGAAAGTACGACAAATGAATTCTTCTAAGAAAAGGGTTCTGACGGAAAGTCAGCATACGGTGTATTATATCAATGTTGAAAGTTTGAGCCTTGAATGCCGAGCCCGTCTTAGTACTGGACGAACCAACCTCGTATTCCGTACTCCATCGTATTTCGTATCCGTTACCCCTCTTGTAATAATAGGGCTGAAGAAGAAACTTCGTCCAAGCCCATCCCATGAAACGGCCGCAATGCCGAATATGTAGAGATACGGGACTCGGTACAGTTCGAATCCAGGATCGCATTTCGCTACACTCTGTACGACAGGATACGCCGGCAAGAAGATGCATATCTGGAAATCTTGTCTCGTTTCAGGGCTGAGAATGCGGGAACCTCCATGAAGCGAAGCGTTGTCTGGAGCTTTCCGTCCACAATTGGAAAGTTATGGGAAGGCTAAGTCAAGGCAGCTATTTAAGGTGCAGACTAAAAGAAACGCCAATGACTTTAAGCTTAAGTATTGTCTTCTGATGTAAAGAAGCGCGTCTCCCCCGCAGCAACTTTTCAACACTTCTCACACAATGCAGTCCTCGTCCTCGAAACCCGATCCTTATGGCGTCGATGAAAGCCAACAGACTATACGGGTGGTTGATGGCTCAGCGAAAGTACTTATGAAAGAGACTGCCAATGTTACAGGTACTTTAAGTAAACTTGCGTGCTGATTAGTGATGCTTATCGGTCGATTTAGATAATGGTCGCATCAACGTCAATCTCGACTCCAGACTCAGTCGCGCGCTGTCTAAACTGATACCGGCGCCCAACTACGAGCCAGAAATTCCAGCATATCCTCCACCTGCCTACGAGGAGGTCTACAGTACTGCCACCCGCCTCAACATCGTCATACAAGTTGTCGGTAGTCGGGGAGACGTCCAGCCTTTTATAGCCGTCGGCAACGAGCTCCAGAAACATGGCCACAGAGTACGAATCGCGACGCACGATGTCTTCGAAGACTTTGTACGGCAGTCTGGTCTTGAGTTCTATCCGATCGGTGGAGATCCTGCGGATTTGATGGCGTATATGGTTAAGAATCCCGGACTGATACCTAGTATGGGAAGTTTGATGGCAGGGGATGTGCAGTCGAAACGGAAAATGATTACAAAGATGTTGGATGGGTGTTGGCGGTCGTGTATTGAGGCGGATTTGAAGACTGGCGTTCCGTTCACAGCTGATGCGATCATTGGGAATCCTCCAAGTTTTGCGCATGTGCATTGCGCCCAGGCTTTAGGTTGTCCCGTAAGTCTGCTACCATCTCAAGGACTAATGCGGTTGCTAATGCGCCACTCACAGGTACATATCATGTTCACGATGCCGTGGTCGTGCACGAGAGATTTCCCACATCCATTAGCGAATTTGAAATCTGCAAAAGAGAGCACAGAGATCCAAAGCGGAAGGTCGAATTACGTCTCATACATGATTGTGGAGTGGATGACATGGCAGGGGTAGGTTTACTCGAACCGAAACCATATCTCCTGCTAATATCTACATAGTCTTGGCGATGTCATCAACAAATGGAGAAAATCAATCGACCTCGAACCGATACCAGAAACCGAAGGCCCACTTCTTGTTGAGACACTGAAGATTCCATTCACATACTGTTGGTCTCCAGCTCTAGTGCCAAAACCACTCGATTGGCCGTCACACATAGGTACGCATCCACGAAGCAATGCCAAATACTCAGCTTTTGACGTTCGGTGCTTCTAGATGTTTGTGGCTTCTTCTTCCGCGAAGCCCCCAAGTTCACTCCCGATGCCGAGCTAGACCACTTCTTACGCAGTGGCCCGCCACCTGTGTACATAGGCTTTGGAAGTATTGTAATCGACGACCCGAATGAGATGACAGCCATGATTCTTGAAGCTGTGCGTATAACTGGCGTTCGCGCAGTGATATCACGCGGATGGAGCAAGTTGGGTGCTGGTCAGGAAAGTGGATCGCAGATTCATTATCTTGGAGATTGTCCTCATGAGTGGCTGTTCCAACATGTAGCAGCTGTAATCCATCATGGAGGTGCTGGAACGACTGCTTGTGGGCTATTGAACGGAAGGCCGACTGCTATTGTACCGTTTTTTGGGGAGTAAGACAACCCTCGCCTAGACGACTTTTCTTCGCCTTGACATACTGACTTCCATCTTAGTCAACCTTTCTGGGGACACATGGTAGCAGCAGCTGGAGCAGGTCCTCGGCCCCTACCATATAAAGGCTTGTCTAGCCAAAAGATAGCCGAAGCCATCGAGTTCTGTATGAATCCTGCAGCCCTCGAAGCCGCAGGAGGAATCGCAGCCAAAATGCGCACGGAATCAGGCGTGAAGACTGCTGTAGAATCATTTCACCGAGGGTTACCAAAGAAGAAAATGCAATGCGACATCATCAAAGGACAACCAGCAGTATGGGTCTACAAGTCTGGTAGGCGGCGTATACAATTGTCGAGGGTTGCAGCACAGACACTCTCAAATCACTTGAAAGTAGACCTCAAAGGGCTGCTATAGTAAGTCCCAAGATGAATCCATTCCACAATCGACAATTCTAATGTAGATGAAAGCCACGAACCAGCGCCCATCGTCGTAGAAATCCGTCGTTGGGATCCACTCACAGGTGCCACATCCGCCGCACTCGGCATGCAAATGGTGTTCATGAAAGAGACCGCCAATATCTTCACCAAACCAATCGAAGAATATCAGAATGCGAGAGAACAGAACCAGAAGCTACTGTCTGCCACTCCCAGCGCAAACGGCAGTCCGCGCGCATCCACGGACACTCTTCACCATACACCCACAGGAAGCAGATCAGCGTCACCGATGAGGGCTAAGACCGGCGGTCAGATAGCTGGAGCAATGGCTGGTGCCTCTGCAAGAAGTCTTGGGAATGCGCTAGGGAAACCTGCGAAGAGCATCTTCATCGATGTGCCTCTCGCGGTCGCAGATGGACTGCACAATGTGCCGAACCTGTACGGCAGTAAAGTGACAGAACGAGGGAAGATTAGTGATTTCAAGAGCGGAGCGATGGTAGCTGGGAAGTCCTTCGTCACTGGTATCGCAGGTGGGATTGCTGGACTTGTTGTGGAGCCGTATAAGGGTGGACGGAAAGAGGGAGCGTTGGGCGTTGCGAAGGGGTTGGGGAAAGGCTCGCTGGGATTTCTGACGAAAACTGGATCTGGTGAGTGATTTCCATTCGTCAATTTTCGGTTGGCTGTATTTCGCAAAGTTGCCTGCTAACGAAACATTGCAGCTGGAATGGGTCTACTTGCATATCCTGGACAGGGGGCCTGTAAGAGTTTGTACGCGAGCTGGCATGCGGGAACTCGGAAACTTATCGTTGAACGGCGTATTGAGGAGGGTCAGTTCATGCTTGAGAATGCCACACATGGCAAGTATGATGCAGCGACGATCATGAAGAGGTTTGATGACTTACGAGCGGGAATTGATGAGGAATTCGTTTGAAGTTTTGGAGGTGGGGAGAGGTGGACCTGTGGAATTAGATACCCAAATTCAGAATGTCGTTTCAATAGATTGGTAAGCTACGTCATAGATCTTGGTCGGTCTTTGAAAATCATTGGCTTGATATCTACTTTGGTCTCAAAGGTTCTACGTCCTGGCACTTGAGGATGTGCTAAGCAGGGGAAAAGTGTATCCTTGGGTACGCCATGATCCTATGGTATAAGTATCATATTGGGTTTTGCAATTATACCTTTACTGGGAAACACAACCAGAAAACTAAATGGGCTGGCTGCTGTAATCGTGATCTGGAGCACCCCTTGCGTAAGATTTAGGACTATGTCGCCACCATCCTGGAGGCAAGTCTCCGATTTTAGACTTGGTATCGGCTGTGGACTATGATCCGGCCGTTTGGCAACCTAATCGCGAAGCTTTGTAACGGACAATATATTGGCTGTCCTAGACTGCTTATTGGCCTCTTCTGCACCTCAAACTCTTAGCAATGCCTCGCTCGTACTTCCGTGTACATGCATTGTTTACTCTACCCTCGGCTCGGCCCTTGGGCCCCACTTCGAAGGCGCAGCAGATCTCGGATCATTTACCATGCATGTTTAGTGTACGCATTTCGTATTTCTTCTCTACGGCTTTTATACGATTTTCTGCATGCCTCACGAGCTTTCAAGAGCCGCATTCATTTCAGTTCTCGGTACCTTTCCGTCTCAAGTGCCGCGCGGCTTCACTGCCGATGTACGACGGCAGCTTCGTGACATCGCTTTGGGCATACGACGCTTCGATGGCAGCTGGGTGTAGGAAATCCCCGAAGTCAATGGTCATACCAGGAGAGCTATATTTAAGAGCAGCCATGGACGACACTTGGAGAGATATCATCCAGTCTTTACTATCTCTTTCTTACTCACCTTACAACAGTTACTCAACAATGATTTTCTTCCCTTTGTGGTTTCTGGCGGCAATTGACCTCTTTGCCATCGCAGCACTTGCAGCAAACCAGACTTGTAAAACGACTCCTTCTGATGCATCGTGGCCATCTCTTCAAGAATGGTCGTCCCTGAATGTATCGATCGGTGGTGCACTGATCCAGACCGCACCAGTGGCTTCATCTTGCTACTCCGACAACCCTTTCAAATCAACCGCTCCGTGCGATAAAGTTCAAGCCGGGTGGTCAGCTCCAACATTCCATGCTGCTTTGCCAGAATCTATCGACTATTCCTTGTATGCAAACAATTCTTGCTTGCCACCTGGAACTTCTGGATACACGGAACAAAAGGGGTGCTCGGTTGGTGCTTTGCCAATGTACATCGTCAACGCGACGTCTGCTGAACAGATTGCAACTGCAATGTCATGGGCTTCATCACGCAACATTCGGATCGTGGTCAAAGGTACTGGTCATGACATGAACGGACGGTAAGCACACGGAAAAAATCTTGCACGAAACACACTTGACTGACATACGGAACAGATCCAGTGGCGCATTTTCCATGTCAATTTGGACTCGTCACTTGCGCAGCATCAAATTTGACCCAGAATGGCCACTACCTGGCTCGACTACCATCGAAACCGCTGATGTTGTCATCGCCGGCAGTGGAAACGATTGGGGAAGTATGAATCCTGCTGCAGAAGCCGTCGGCAAAGTCATGGTCGGCGGTGAAGCTTCTTCAGTAGGCCTCGGAGGCTTCACTCAAGGTGGTGGTCATGGTCCCATGTCCAGTCACTATGGTCTCGCTGCAGATCAGATTCTCCAAGCAACGATCGTCACGACTGAGGGTCAGATCCTTACAGCGAACGCACAGCAAAACCAAGATCTCCTCTGGGCTGTTCGGGGAGGCGGTGCTGGACAGTATGGAGTGGTCACAGAGTATGTGATGAAGGTCCATCCAGCACCAACTAGTGTTGTCGTAGGCACTTTGTCCATGTCTATCATTGGCTCCAGCAATGAGAGTATCGCAGCGGGGTGGAATGCTTTCGCAGCGAACGTGCAGAGTATTCCTGACATGATGGATGCAGGTCTCGCTGGTCATCAGACTTCCTTTGCATACTACGTCGATGGAAAAGCTGTACCGAGCATCAGTCATAATATCTACGGTTACAACATGACCGCGGCAGATTTCACATCGCTCTTGAGTGCGGTCTTGGAGAAGATGAGAGCACAAGGGGCCAACGAAACTCTCGCTGTGTCACTCTCGGAACCCCAAGTCTTCGACAGCTACAATTCTTTCTTTCAAACTTTTCTCAACGACCCGAGTGTCACGGCAGTGGCAGGGGGTGGTTCTATGATGTCCAGCCGTCTCCTCGGAAGAGATCAGTTGACCGGTAATGTCACTCAGTCCCAGATGGTCTCGTACCTTCAGCGTATTCTGCAATCCCAAGATCCGACTGCTGGTGCAACCATGGTGATCGGCATGCAAGGTGGAAATGGGACAGCGAATGTCCCGGAATCGATGCGAGGTGCTTTGCATTCATCTTGGCGAACAGCATACGTCCACATGATTGTCCTCGGATCATCTATTGATCCTACTGCGGACCCAAAAACGACTTTGGAATCAGCTGCCAAGTGGATGAACGAGGTGCCAGAAGAAATCTGGGAGGAATGGGCGCCTGAGATGGGATCCTATATGAACGAAGCCAATCCATACAACGCCAATTTCAAGGAGGCATACTATGGTGATAGTTACGATCGACTGATGGAGATCAAGAAGAAGTATGATCCCACTAGTTCTTTGTTTGTCTTGACTGGCGTTGGAAGTGATGCCTGGGATTACAATTTGAACACTGGGAAGCTGTGTCAAGTGGCGTGAGAAATGGTTGAGTTGTGCATGGTAAATTTGTATGCTAGTAGAAGCAGGGCGTTTGTATAATTAGTTTGCGAACCTTTCATACCTAGATAGACATCATAGGGCATAATATATTCACATTGACGATAAGCAACTATTCTCGAAGGACTCCCTTAAATACAGTAGGCATTGGATAGTACAATCACTTCCTGATACTTAGCGCTACCTTTGCCGGACCCTGGGGTGTTCTCGTCCTCAGCCATGATCGGGCTGGATAAGCTATACCCAGTGACCGTTGGCCCCGCCTCATTTGGAGGTGGGAAGAATAACTTGAGGATACTTCAAAAATTAAGTTTCGGGTTTCGATGACAGCTGCCGGCTCTCGGGGCTCAGGATGGAGCATGAGGGGCATTGTTCTGAACAAAATCCGAGACGTGGCCTTAAGTTTGAGGTTCGCCGTTGATTGAAGCTTAGACGGTGATGGTCATAGTCTTTATAAGTCACTTTCTTGTTTTGTATTCCATTTTATGGAAAGTGTACGAACAACAGTGCAGCTGAAGATGGGAGTGGGAGTCTCGATCATAACTGAAGTCAGTGCGTGCTTTGATGCCACAAAGGCACACTCTCAATGTCGTAAACCAGATTTCCCTGGCTTCCAGACATGCCCATACGATTTAATCCCAACATATTGAAGACCCATAGCCCATGCATGCACACCTTTTCAAACAAAGCCAGCTTCCAAGAAGGCATCCGCTTGCGCATTTCTCCGCCATTTGCTGCTGCCTTGTGGAACATTGCAACGCGGGGTCTCCGGAGCTCTTCAAACCTTGTGTAAACCTGCCGAATCGACTTCTGTGCCATAGCCACGGGTAGACTTTGAAACAAGCGGGAAAGTAAAAACACGTCTTCAAGTGCCATTGCAACACCCTGGCCAGCGTGTGGCTGCATGGCGTGTGCTGCATCGCCTAGCAAGAGGACCCTCCCTTTGAACCAGTGCCCGCTGAGGGGTAATCTGAAAATGGGATAAAACTTCACGGAGTCCGAGTCAACGACGAGCTTCTTGAGAAAAGACCCCCATTCTCCATCAACTTCTTTCAAGGCTCCATGCACGAGCTTCGTTTTGAAGTGTTCCATTGTGAGCTGCCGTCTTTCCTCCCATCCATCTTTATTATCACCTCCGTCCGGCATAGGGACCTCCTCTGTAAAGAACCAGTAGACTTCGTTTGCTGCTGAGTTTGATGGCGTGACCGCAAATAATCCATCAGCTGTGAGCGTCGCGTTGAGATCTTGAATGGGGATGGCGTCGGTAAACCGTGGGTTTGTCAAAACAGAGAAGATTGACGCCAAACCCGAATACCCTGGCTGTGTGAATGGATCGACGTACATCGTCCGTACATCTGAATGGATACCATCACAGCCAAGCAAGATATCCCCGGTATCTTTCGTACCATCCACGAAAGTGACCTGTACCGAGAAGTCATCTTGCGATATCGACGCGATGTTCTTTCCCCAATGAACATCGATTCCAATCTCTTTCTCGACCTCGTCGAGTAGCTGTTCCATCAAATACCTCCTCTTCACTCTCAGATATGGGTAGCCAGTCTTGCATTCGCTCCAAGATGTGATGTCAACGCTCCCAAGCGTGGCGCCTTGTTTCGAGTGCATCGTTATATGGCTCGTTACGGCTCCGCGAGCAAGAAGGGATTCGTAGACACCAAGGCGAGCGAGTAGACGGGAGCCATTACAAGGAACGCCAAGTGCGCCGCCGAGAGTAGATGGACAACTTCGCAACTCGTAAACGGCACAGGTAAATTTGTTCTGGCGGCAAAGCTGCAGCGCAGCGGCGAATCCAGCTGGCCCTCCTCCGATGATTATGGCCTGGAACTTGTTAATTGAGTCGATGAAGAGTTCGTATGTGAGTGCGGGGGAAGACAGTACCTTTGTCATTTTGATAGATCGTAGGATTCAGATCAATGACATGTAGTGTGTAGCGAGATGGGACTTCTACCCGCCCGTGAATCGACAATGACAGAGAAAGAGGATGTCATAATTTGGGCGATACCAGCAGAGGACTGCAAGCTGCTTGAAGGTTATATATATAACGACAAACACAACCCCTCAAGCCTCAGCGTCACAGCACACGGTTCAAAAGCTTCCGTCGCATTGAGCATGTCACCGATCGAACGAGGACGGTTCAAGCCGTCTCCCTGGGAACTACGTCTTATACTGACGAGGAAGTTAAATCTTGGGCGTTCTTTGACTTTGTGATTTGCATAGCGTCGTCCCGAGCTCCTTCAACGTCGGCATTAACCTCGCAAGGATTTTTCTGAAGCCTAAATCTAGACAACCTTCAAGCACAGGAAGCGATGGCGATCAGCGCTAAACATCATATACGGTCGAAGCCCAAAACTGATCTGTGTCACGGCGTTCGGGTTTCGATTAGTTGGCCAATTGTTCATCCGGCCAACCTTGACGTCAAGTGTTTCGGATTTTAGTCCGACAACAGACCCCTTAAATCCCCGTGCACAATTTCTGAGCATCTGATAAATCCCAAAGTTAATATAGGCTTTTCAAAGGATTTCCATTCCTGCTAAGTTACATACGAGGGTTAAGTCCAATCCCAAACTCCATGTCCCAGGTCACAAATCTTGCGACTTTGACAATGCCAGCGAAGTCAAACGCGCGAATTTCTGTCCGTGTACATATCAACAATGTCAGAGACATCCGAACTCCCATTGGTGTTCACAAACGAAAGCTGACTTCCTAGATGATCCTCCTCTCCATGCTGAGTTTGAGCAGGAACCGTAAGTCTACGCCCATCTAGCTACACCCGGCTTGTTAGATAGATGTTGTCGTCCTTGCTATCATTCGCCAACTTCTTCATGTCGAACTGAGGCGGAAAGACATCCCCAGCGTGAATGACGTGAAACATAACCTGAACAACAAACATAGGGAATGCATCGAAGAGGTACATGAAGACCTCGTGGCTGGCCAAATATCCAGCATGTCCTTGACCAAATTCGATCGCTCTGAAGATACATCTCAGGATGATTAGCCCAGCTGCTGCGAACAGAAGCTTAAGCAGAGCGACCCAAGTGTGTTTGCCGTATGTCGGAATGGTGTATCGCAATGGCGAGCTTCGCATGCGCTTGAAGAAGATCAAGGATACGAGCAGAAGAAGCCGAAGAACAAGAGCTGGACGGCCAGTCCACCAAGCATCGTCATCTGTCCCATGTCTGCCATCGACTCCTGCACCATCATGCCACCGCCTCCTGATTGGAGCAGAAACGCAACCACATCGCCTGCCACAAAGATCTTGGTGACGCGGGTTGGTCGGATGATTGAGGCTTTCGGGTTGTTGACCAGCACCACGATGCGACCGAAAATCATGTACAGCGTAGCGGCATAGAGGGACGGCGGAAGAATGATGAATAGTGACTGGGCAATGTATGGCATCAAAGAGTTCGGGTCCTTCGTGGAGAAGTATCTGGCAACATAGCCAAGTGTCATCACTATGGATGTCAGCGAGTGGAAGAACAGCGTGACCAGGAAAGCTTACTGACTGATCCGACGACCAGGGGTGTATAGAACCATGTCCTCTTTCGAATCATCTGAAAGACATGATATAATGCGCTACCACCAAAGAGAATAGCTACTGCGATACATATTGTGCTGTTTGGCTTGTAGGGATATATTCCATTTGCAGATTCCTCTGCCGTCGTCGTCGAATTTCCCGCTGCCATGACGAAAGCTACCTGCTGGGCTTAGTTTCGAGGATCGCTAGAAGTACTCCTTTGAATGATGCTTCGTCTTGACGAAAGATACCTACGATGCGTCTCGAGCAAGTACTGTAGGTTGAGTTTCCCAAACTAGAAACGGACGCGCTGATTGACTGGAGCGAATGTCTTGCTGAAATGCTGTGTTGATTGGAAGATTTCTGCCACCTGAAGGAATGGATTGAATGAGTGGATGGATGGATGGATGGATGACTGAATGTGTACCAAATTATGTTGATGTCCAGGCACGCAGGTTATATGTCGTGAAGAAGGTAGGTCACTTTGAATTCTCGTTACCAGGGTAATTCTCGTGTAAACAATGCAAAATCGGATCAAACATGCCAGCCCTATCGTATTGCCTCCCAATTTCCCATACGGAGTTACGGGCAGCAACATAGCCCTTGCAGCGGATATTCGACGGCTACAAACCAAGCTTTCGGGCCCACCTCAATCTCTTCAAGGGGGAGCTTCCAGACAGCGGCTCATCTCTACGGACGATCGACGACAGGCTCATCTGTGCTGGATATCCAATCGATCTGCCTCCGAGACTTATTCTGGGATATATCTGGGGAGAGGAGAGAATATATCTGCATGACTCGGGTCCATTTGGCGGAAAGAGTGCCCAAGGTGCTTCAGAACAGTCAAGCGAGGGGGATCATTTGTGGCGCGGGACGTCGTACACTAGCTGAAGCATCTCGTAAGCTAGCCCAGAACGGCATCCCCACCACTTGGTACGCCAGACACGTCGTACACTAGGGACTAGCTCCAAATCAATACGACGTATCGATATGCTCGTCTTATGAAACCGCATTTCCCCTGCTGTTGGCTGAGTTTGAACGATCAGAGATAGCCATCCGTACTCTTTACGATCGTATTTATGACCAGCTTGATTTCCTGAGATTCCAAGCATTCGTATCCGACCCAAATGCTCGGTATATTACGACGCCTGAGTTGACTGAAATATCATCTGCCTGTAAGTCGTATTGCACGTATTGGTCTGTCTAGACGACAGCTCATCCAAGTCGCTGAGCAGCTTCGGAAGCGTATAGAGCGTGTTTGGGGGTGCTAACTATGCCATCACGTCGTTCCCATTCGAAATCTCGTCTTGGGTGCGTTGAATGCAAAGTCCGAAAAGTCAAAGTTAGTCCCAATATTTCTTCAACCTAAACTCGTATCTTTCTGTAGCATATCCTTCAAATGGTCTATACAATCGGCTTCCAATGTCTTGCGTCGCACCGCTAAACGTCTTGTCAGTGTGATGAGGTCAAGCCAAGTTGCGGAAGATGTGAAAAGCGTAAAGGCTCATGCCATTATGTCGAGCCGCTCTCCCCAACAAGCTCGAATGGCCAATTCCCTATCTTTCGTACAGGCACAAACTCACAAAGCCGAAATGCTTCACCTCTCCAACCGTCCATCTTCGAACTCCTTGGTAGCTTTTTACCACCTGGAGCAGAATGTTCTTCAAACGACTTGCAAGGAAACCAGAATATCTTCCAAGATGGTGACCTTGAACTTCTTCACCACTTCTCCACGTCCACATACCTGACCATAATCAATCTACAACATCTCAGGTCCCTATGGCAAATCGAAATTCCTCAGATGGCATTTTCGAACTCCTTCTTGATGCATGGCATTTTGGCAATGGCGGCATTCCATCTTGCTCACGAACGGCCACATGCTGCTGAAGAGTACACAAATATCGCAGTGTATCACCACACGTCTGCTCTAAGCCTCTATCGGCCATTACTCGACCACATTACCGAAGACAATTGCGCTCCAGTGGTAGCTTTTTCTACTTTGGTGGCATGTTTGGCAATGGCAATGCAATCCTCTGCTGATCCACCACAACAACTACCGGCTCCTCGTGCGATAGCGGCAGCATATGTCAAGAGCATGTTCAAGACATTGGCACTAGTAAGGGGCGTGAATATGATCGTCATCAGTACTCGGCCCTGGATCGAGCATACATCGATAGCTGCTCTCGTCAACGTTGATGTTGAGCAGGCGTACCATACTCCTTTGGATGCGGATGTGGAAGGTATCATGATGTCGCTGGAGACTCGGATAGCAGAACACTCTGAGTCAGAAGAAATGAGAGACGAGTACATGTCTGCCGTGGAACGCTTGCGACAGTGCTATCCTCGAGGAGATTGGGAGACTATACATCAGGGTATGATCATGGCTTGGCCAGTAATCGTGTCAGACGGCTTCTTCATGGCTATGGTGGAGGGACGGCAGATAGCTATTGCGATCCTGGGCATTTGGGGTACGATGTTGGATCTGATGAGAGATTCGTGGTGGATTTCTGGGAAGGGGAAGATGTTGGTGGATGCGGCATACGAACTGTTGCCGGCTGGATGGGAAGAGATATTTGCATGGGCCAGAAAGAAAATTGATCCGCGCACAGGAATTGACTCCGTCTTTGACTCGTGATGGGAGAGTTGAAGTGCCTGGCACATAGAGGTCCGGCGCCGAATTATCTGCCTGGGCTCCCGATGCTTGTCTCCGAGTTGTGTTCTGAAAAGCCTGAAACGGCTCAACCCACGAATACTTGCTCATGCTCATGCTCACAAAGATGTGATGGACGGTAGTTGTTCATCAACGATGCGAGAAGCCCGTCCAACTACGAGTAGGAACCAAATCTCACAACTTTGTATTGGCAAGCATGAACTCGGCACTTGTCACAAGATGCAGTCAAGGAGGACTAGAAGATGGTATCGTACAAGCATTTTCAAATAAAGGTACGCAATGCTTCATCTCGCTCTGATCCCCTCCTTTGATATTGCACAGTAGCTAAATTTAGTGGGTTAAGGTATTTACGCTTTCGCCACGACTCGAAATGTATCGTCACTGCCCCATATCCAATTTATTTACAATAAGGATACTCAGAAGTGAGACCACCGCTCGGACTGCAGCGACGGATATGCGTAGCGGGGACCATCTTCATCGTCGCTAGAGTAGTTATAATCTCGGTGAAACAGAGAGCCAATGACCCTCTGACTTCCACCGGCACGATCAGATCCAGACCCAGCTATTTGGTCCTCCGCATCCTCGGCTACAGCCGCGTCCTCTTCATCATCGTCGCTTGAAGATTCTTCTGACGAAGAATAAGGCGTGAAGAAGCGTGATGCACTGACATGGGGCCAGGGCCAAGTAGATTCTCGCTCAAGATCTGTACAATTTGGATGGCACACTCTACAGCGCGCTCGTAGGTAATTCCATCGACGCTGCAACTCAGGAGTCTCTTCGCCGTTTGCCAGGAGAGCGAGGCGAACAGAAGGTAGTCTAATCTCTGATGACTCTTCACGTTGCATTCTGTCGAGAACTTCGGGGATCCAGGAGGAAGCAAGTTTTCTCCCTTCTGGAACCTCGTAGTCCTCATGCTGTGAAGTCGACTCAACAATCTCCGCATCTCCATCGAAGCCAGAGTTCCGCCCATCAATCACAAGACTCAGGTCTTTTAGATTTGGGAACGTACGAATAGTAGTGTCGAGGTACCGCGTCGCTTCGTCAAATCCATTCGGGTCGGCTGGCTCTGGCCCAGGAATGAGCACAGCTGGAGGATAGCGTGGTTTACTCAATACAGCTAGAGGTATGGCCAGATTTCGCAATTTCGATCTCCAGTTGGTGAATCGAACGCCGATGGGATTCCCCACGAGAACTTCTCTCAGATTATCTTCGGTGTGTCGGGTTATGAAGATGGTGTCCTTGGAGTAGTTGATGTACAACGGATGTCTGGTTGAGTCAGACTGGTTGGGTATTTCGCACAGTTCATAGGATGCTAGAGCGCAGGATCGAACTTCAGCGTTGATATGGATGAGTGAGATGGTGATAGGGGAGGCTGTGGCGATCCAAGCCCATGGTCCGCGTGAGGTTCGGCGATAGCGTCGAGGGAGACGAGAGGGATCGTCGCTACGTATAAGAGATAGTTCGATGACTCGAGGGTCTGGGAGGGCAAGCTCCCAGATCTCTAACCTGAGCTCCTTGGGGAGGAGTGGGAATGGGTGGAAGGTGCCGAGCTGTATGCCGGTCATTGTGATATCAGTCTAGGAAAGGTTTCGGTACAAAGAAGAGGAGGAGAATAACGACAATCAAATAGAAGAGCGGTATCAAGGAAATCAATCTAGGGATAAAGATCATGAAGTTGTGAGGCCTGCTGTAGGAGGGACTCAGAGCATGAGAACCAACAACAAGCGAGTTTCCGAGGGAAAAGGGGGCACCGAATGTCAGTCCAGGTGCCCCAAGACCAGCCACGGTCGGAAGAACCCCCTTATGCCGATTATCTTCTAAGCAAGGCTTGTGTTTTCAAAGTATTCTCATTTATCCCCTGAGTGCGATTCATCGCGTATCCTGTAGCCGCGGCAGCAGACCCTGTAGTTGGTCCCTAAACGGACGCCAATTAAGCGAGGCCGTGAGGAAATCAGCGAGGCTGCTTCGCTAAGTGCCCTGAAACGACACGCCGATCGGTGTCTCGCTTCAGATGGTATACACTGCAGAAGTGCGCGTGTCGCACTTCGCTTCCAGGTTCGTAAGGGGATAGAGTCTGCTTCCAGAGTTTTCAGCGTGGTGCACCTCACCGCATGAAGGGGATAGTAGTATAACGAAAGGTTCATGTACGCGGTATAGAAGTATTTACTGCTGGAAAGAGATAGCATAAACTGGGGCAGATACTGAAAATGAAAACGTGAAAAAGTCCCGCCCTGTCCCTTGGCCCATTCTTCGAGACTCTAAACTCAACTCAACAATGAACTGGAATGTTTCCCAACAGCTATGAACGCAGGTCTGCCAGATGAAAATCTGCAAGTACTCGAAAACCGCAGAATAAACTTCACGCCTCAGATAGTATCACCGAAGTTGCCTTTCCAACCTCGAAACACGCAATCGAATTGCCTCTCAAACCCATTTCTCCCACCATTTTGCCAACCACTCCAGCTTCCGGGACCGCCACTTAGAATGTCATCGCAATAGTACTCCGCATTGTAGACAGCCGACTCTGCCTTGCCTGTCGATCCTGTGCTCCATTGGAACTTGCCTCCCTTGGGATAAAAAAATCGAACATTGGCCTTATCCTTGTTGGTGGGCGAATCCACTTTGATATTTAGTTCTTGTGGTGCGCCGGTGACAGTGGGATCCGTGGATGGGCCAGCGACTAGAGTTCCTCGTGAATCGAATAATGTCCACCTGAGAGTAACCTGTTAGTAGAGATTCAACAGCGAGATATTCGTGACTTACTCGATTTGGGAAAACTTGTCAACCATTTGTTGATGAAGATGCAGTCGATACATGTCAGCTGATCTCTGCCATCCGTCAATATGCCACTCGACACATTGGAATGCGCTGTAGCCTCCTCTTTTCCCAATGAGCGTAGACGTATCGCACTTGTCGGTGAGCGCTTTGAACACTTCCAGGCACTGGAATTTGCCCAAATTGCCATCCCATTGTCGGCAAGCTTCGGGAATTGTTGAAGTGGGGCCAACGTTAGCAAGTTGCGCGGATACCCGTATGTTTTGATGGCCCTCTACTTCAGCGCCGCCCAATGGGCCGTAGATTTTCTGCAATTTTCCCGCAGTGATGGAAACATTCGAGTTGGTCTCGCAAAAATCTGTGTACGCACTGACCATACCATCACGCTTCAGAGCCACTTTGTACGACCACGGATCTCCTGCAATCAACGGAGGGTCGGGTGGATCGCACGTAAACACGGGCGTTCCACCATGAGGGATCATTTTGAAGGTTGTGCCACCACCAGCGATTTGCGTTTTTCCGCCATAAAAGTTGGTGGCCGCGCGAGGACAATCTGTAATACTGTTAAGTAAAGGATTTGATGACAATAACGAGTCGAAGTACCCACTTAAGATATTCCACAGGTTTGAGAAACAATCACTCTCAGATACTACAACATCGTTGGATCCTTCCGAATCAGTAAGGGTAGCTGTGATCGTGAGGTCCTCGTCCAGCGAAGCGACACCGAACTGCTGCACAGTCCGGGTGCCTTTTTTCCCATTCAGGTTAGTCGAATTGGCGCAAAATTGTTTAACATAAAGCTCAGCTGCAGGTCCATATGTCCAGGCAGCCCCGGTTTTCTCGTTGCAAGTTGTTATGGGACTTTCGTCAACGGTGTTTATGTCTGGAAGGGCTGCTAGAATGTCCGTGATGTCTTGGAATCCATGCTCCACAGCACTGAAAAACGGGGAATCCCAGGGCTGAATGCAGTCACAACCTTTCCAGTCGCCAGATTCAGTCTGCTTGTGTCAGCTGTGGTGCATGAAGAGGTTGGAAGGGTAGCGGGGTATGGTTGCAGCTTACGCCTTTACACTTGCCATCAGCATCCGCACCACCACAATCCAAAGGACATAGTAAACTATGCTCATAGGGCTTTGGGCATGGATATGAGTCGCAGGGGCAACCTCGGAAGTATGCATTGGCAGTGCAGATTGCGTCCACGCCTACGCACAAAGAACCTTCGCATCTTGGTTTCCATCCCACGATACAATTATTGACCCGAGTCCCCAAGCCAGGTCCTTGGATGAGAATTTGTGTCAGCGTGCGTACGGTGGTGAAAACAAAGAAGTAGGTGATATAAAATGCTAGAAGCCCCATTGCTTGGGCTGTATCGCTACTGATAGTTGGTCGAGAGTGGGGTAGTGTCTCCGCTGCGTGAGCGAGAACCGATGATAGAGCTTCGACCACTCCGTCATCTGCGAAAGATGCTATTTCTGGAGGTAGCCGGATTGCACCGCCCTGCTGAGCATTGTCAAAAAGTGCTGCGAGAGGATTACCCGCACCCATGTTGTCCAATATATCCTCGGCATCAGCAACTAAACATCCAATGATATCACCAGGGACACGTTTCTGCTTGGACTTTGTGGACCCCAAGATGGGACAAGAATTGTCCTCGCTCAAGAAACCTTTGACGGTTTCTGCAATATCTACTGGAAGCCCAATCGATATCTCTCCTACAGCTCGAGGGGAAATTGTTGATGCCTTTCCTGGCATTGAAACATCACTGTGACGAAATTAGCTAGCCATATCGGAGCACGGTGTTGACTTGCTGGAAGTCTCTGCTACTGCCAGATCTCAAACACTGGCCGGAGATTGGGCCAAATATCAGAAAAAATAGAGGCTTCATCATAATCCTGGATTCGTCTCTGTCGAATAAATTCACCGTTGGATATATAATGATGCCGATAAATACAGAAACTCAAAGACACTTGGATGAGCTGCCGGCGTCGGACTTATACGGTTGCGAACGCAGAGCAGAATACAAGACAGCCCTCGTTGGGCATCCATTGTCCTTGAGGCTATCGAGACCAATGTTGGTACGCTATAAAAAGGAGCGTCCAGATTGTAAGGACAGGTAGTCGAAAAAGTCTTTCCATACTTGATTTGTAGATAGATAACAACGTCTGAGCGAGAGTTAACATCTGATTGAATTAGTGTGCATGGCTCGAAATGGATTTTGCCAGCCATGCATGATAGGAGGATCAGCTGCGCAGGATTGCGTTGGTTGGGCAGTGAGATTGAGATTCGAAAGTAACGTTACAGGTAGCAGACTGGTCAACATCATAGCTAGGTAGTTGGCGACATTTGAAATAGTCCAAAGTATCGCGAGAGATAGTGAGAAGAGGGTTCGAATACTGGCTCCAAGTCCCGCCATTGCATGAAGGCAGTCACATCGCAGCAGGTGCGGGTAAAGCGTGCACCAACGGACTAGGTTCTCCATTCTCTCAACGCTCGAATCCTCACCACCGAGCCTTCCACCGGCAGGTTGGTCCAGGGGATAGATTCACACGTTTCATCGTAAAAACCCGATCTGTTCTGGTGGAATTGCGATGATAGAAATAAACCGTCCTCTATAGATGCCACAGCGTCCTCGGCCAGGATCTACGAGTCGGGTATGGCAATTGCTGCACCCGAGCCATCGGAGGAGACAGACTCAGACTCCGATCGATGACCGTCGGCTCCAGGCTCACGAAATCGACAGCAAGCATGGAGATAGTCCCAGCGACGTTCTAGTATCGCCGAGTTGGAACCGTTCGTTAAAACGGCCAAAGCAACACGGGGCTGATGCAAGTCTGGTGACATTCCGCGCACACTATCAAGAGCCTCTGGGATCCAACGCTTTGCGATATCTTGCCCCGCCGGTTCGTAAAAGTCTTCATGATCTGAAGAGGGTCGCGCGATCTCAACAGAACCCCCTAAGTCCGGATGTCTGCCGTCGATTACAAAGAAAAGTTCCTGGAGGTTGGGGAACGACCGAAACACCTTGATGAAGAATTTTGATGCGTCAGATCGACCTTCTGTGGTAGAGAGACGCTCAACGCCAGGATACGTGCTTAGATCCCATATCCAAGGTCCTTTCGAGAGAGATCCCAAATTAATGGCTAGAGATCGAGCTCCAGATGTCAACGTACTGGTATGTTGGATTTCTGCAAAACGACCATCCAACACATCAAACAGTCTTTCTTGCGAGTACCTTGCAAAATAAATGGTATCTCTACAGAAATCGATGTACATGCGCTGTTCGACGGAGTGGCCCTGGTTACAAATTGGGACCAACTCGTAAGAACTTAGAGCCAGATTTCTGGCCTCGGCGCTAACCTGCAGCAGAGGCAGAGCGATGTCCTTGGTGGAAGCAATCCAAGCCCAAGCACCAGGTTGGTCTTGACTTGACAATAGTTTTCGTATCGGCCACTCTGTATCGGTGAACGTGAGCTCAATGAGCCTGGGCTCCGGTAGTGCTCGTTTCCATATTTCCAACCTGAGCTCTTTTGGGAGGAGGGGAAACCTGGTGAAGGCCAGGTTATTGCTCCCAAATGACTGCTCACAAGGCATATTTGCAGTACCCTGGTCGCAGTACTTCAAGAGGACGTGATGAGGGCGAGTAGATGGTGAGGTACTATGATAGCAATGGGACGTCGTTAAGTTTGTTGGTAGTCGGTGTAAAGACAGGCGGGAGAGAGGTTGCAAGAGACGTGTGGTGCTGCTGCAGATGTCCCGCGGGGTGGGGCGGTTTTACAGGGTTTGTCTTGCCATGACTGGACGTGAAATTGACGCCCAGATGTAAGAAGAGTCACAGATCACCAACAAAACACATCGCTATCAACAAAGCACCGTTGGAGTTTCACTCTCATTGCGGTGTTGGGGCCGAAGAATGAAGGCTGAGAATATTCGAAAACATGCTGCACTGCCGCAGCCTTGGTGTAAGCAGAAACTTGTCCTTCGTTGTCTGGTCAATAGAAGTAGCCTCTAAATTTGTTGGAACGAAGGATTTTTTGCCCCTGTTGTACGACATGGGTCTTCAAGCGGCCCCTGGAATCCTATAAATATTCGTTTCGAAAGGTTTGGTAAGCTATCAGCGTATATTTGGTCGCCAACATCTCGATCAATTGCCTAGAATAGTGGTTGCTGGGATCTTTTGGCTATCACTCGCTGGAGGTGTGTTTCGTTGCATTGAGCGAAGATGTAGTTATTAAAAAATGACTTAACACGTGAGCGGCATCCCTCAACAGAAGTCAGAATATATCACTAGGCTCATGACCACAGTGCCTGACCAAAAGCCTTTACAAAGCTGTTGTCTGTTCCCTACTTCCTGGGATTTTACTTCTACTATCTCCAAACGAGTCGTGAGTATATCCCACACCTCTTAGAGAGGACGGTACTTGCACCAATTGATATTCTTGAAAGGAACTTCTAAAATGCGGTGCTGGTACTATTTCGTTGGAATTTTGGTGTCTACTGCAACGTCTTTGACGGTGTATGTTGACAATTCCTGTGCAGCACGTGGAGAAATTTTCGATAATGCACTAATAGAAGCTTCTTTTATGGCAAACTCAGCACGAGAGAGACTCATTTCAACAACTGATACCGACTTCGACAGAGTTATGGAGAGGATTTTCAACTTCGAGAGAACAGATGAGAAATCTTTGCAAAAGTTAATAGGTACAGTCGTCTTGCACATAAGCATATCGTTGCCCGGACCTAACTAGTGTAGATGTTATGACTTGTATTGGAAGTTTGGAAGTTGCAGGTCCTCGAAGAAAAGCGGACGTCCGACTGTATTGCGACAACGACCTGCTCAAAGCAGATGGCAACAATGGACGATGGGAGCCGAGGCCAAACGACCTGGAGGGATTCGTTGATAATTTGAATCATATCATCACAGACGAGGAAGGCTTGGGCTGTCATCTTTCCGGCGTTCTCGGTGCTACTTACGGCACTCCAAGCAAGAGTCATAAAGGACAACCTGATGGCAGATCCACAATATCAGTCAGTAAGCAAAGATCCTCGAATGGAATTTACTTGCTAATTGAACTAATAGCTTTGCGATTATGCTTTCACTAAGCCCGTAATATTCCTGGACGCGGCAGGGAAAAAACTAGAGAACCTCCAGAAAGGGAGCATTGATGTTCTGAGGAATACGCTTAGTTTCGCAATTCTTCACGAACTAACTCATATTCCAAGCTGCAATGGTTCGTACATCTTCCTGCTTTGTTGTTCCAATGGTGATACTAATACGGTATCAGCCATTGACCAGAAAATTGGGACGAAAAAGGGGACTCGAGCCTATGGTTGGACGAACTCCATCGGACTTCCAGCTAAAAAAGCAATTCTGAACTCTGATAACTATGGCAAGTACATTTGAATCGCGTCGCAAGAAAGAGTATACAATCTGACAATCTAAGCAGCGTTCTTGGGCACCTTCGCTTGGCTTGCTAAACCACTGCTAGTTATGCCCAACGCCTCGCCACCGACAGAATCTGGCAAGCCTGCAGGTCCCCTACACTCCAATGTGCCTGCAAACTTCAAGCTTGAGGGCGGTTGGTCTCTTCCAAGGCCAGATCAGGCGGACTATGAGCAACAGGCCAAAGATGGGTGGCTTTATCGTTACAAAGATATCACAAAGCGAGCGTTGGATAGTGGGTTTAAAACTGTCAAATCGATGAGTTGTGCTGTGTGGTCCTCAGCCGGCAAACATTGTCTGGAGTTTCAGGGTTGAAAGCACTTACTCGATGATCGAGCGAGTGGAGCCTGGAGAGGGACCAGAGGGAAGATTTGTCGCTTACCTAAAGACTGCTTTCGTTTGCGTTTTGTTTATTTTGATGTATTGATTTCTGCTTGATGCCCTACTGCAAGAGATGGGATGCCCTCAATTCTTTTGCGAGAAATGATACATGACTAGAACTGCGCCTCTGAACTCTCACAGATAGAATGCATACTTGGGATTCTGAGAGATTTCACTAATCTTGGGAAAACATTCCACTTATAGCGTAGTCGTTGATTTATTAGGTAGGTGGTCCTGTCTCGCGGTTATGCCATCCCATTTCTCTCAGTATTTCATTACAGCCACGGATAGAGGATACAGGCACAAGCAGACGAGGACTAGAGTCCTGGCGACACGTCTATGGCGCATAATTGAAGTCGGTTTTCCCCCTCGTGCAATTCTTGTTGCATTCATATCCGCTGAACGACCTACGGTACGAAAGAATTTCTGTGGGCTCTTTATGGACGTCAATAGGCCAGATATATTCTCTACAAACTCTATTTCACATTCGAAATGTATTTTCGAGCCGACCACCAACATTGATCCTTACCGGTAGAGAATCTCATTTACGGCTCATATGGAGACTTGGCCCTGGAGCCCGTCATGGGAACGCCACCATCTGCAGAGACAAGGATCGGGTCCTCAAGCCTGACGCCAAATCCAACACTCCTTCCCAATCCCTTTGCTTCTTCACCGGTGACATAGATGCCCTGTATTTCAACGTCAGTATAAGTCCAAACGACATCGAAACAAGTTCAAAGAAGAATCAGATCGAAAGACATACCGGCTCATTCGTGACTACTTCGCCAATTTTCAACTTCTCTGAGTTGGCACCATTCAAATATGGATGCTCGTGCATCTCCAATCCCAGACCGTGACCAAGCCGATGAGTAAAGAACTCTCCATACCCCGCATCTGTGATAACCTTCCTGGACGCAGCGTCAACGTCCGAGCACGTCTCGTTGGCACGCATGAGTGCAACGGCCGCACTCTGAGAAGCATGGACTGTTTTCCAGATACCCATCAATTCCTCGCTAATGGTTGATTTAGAGGGAAGAATCGTGCGCGTGACATCACTGCCGTATGAATGAAGAGATGAGCCGATATCTATCAAGACGAATTCGCCGTCCTGTAATGTCTTGCCTGAAGATCCGCCGTGTGGGCTGGCTGCTTGCTCGCCGAAGAGCACGATGGCCCAGTATCCCGAGCCGACGCCAGCGCGGGAGAAGAGGCTATGCGCAGCTGTGTCGATGGTTTCCTGCGACATACCAATGTCGATGCACTTTTGGAGAGAGCGGATTAGTTCCAGCGTGAAAGCATTGATACCACGGAGAATGGCGAGCTCGGCTTCGGTCTTGACCGCACGGAGAGACTGTATGGCTTGAGACATGGGAACGACCTCAATACCAGTCGCTTGGACACCGGCTGCGATCATGAAGCGCACATGTTCGTCGAGCATGACTTTCTTGTAGCTTGTTTCCCGCTTCAAGACGTCGTAGGGTGATTCCTCTTCAGCCCATTCAATTACTGTCTTCTTCTTAAAGACCATGTCGAGACCAGCAATGCGACCTAGTTCGAATTTTGGTGCCAAGTATGAGAATTTGCCTGTTCGATCGAGGATCATCAAGAAAGGGCGTTCGGAGAGGTCGTATGCGGACGAGATGTTGGCATAGTAGCTGGAAGAGGCAGATGGTTCGGCAATGAAAGCATCCACACCAGCTTCATCCAACGCGGCGGCCAGAATAGATTGTCGTTTGAGGAATTCCTCGTGGCCGATTCGAGGAACATCAAGGAGGGAAACGTGACTCTTGAGCGTGTCCCAGGCGCATGATTCCAATTTCTCCGCAGGTGAGTTCGACAGAGCATTGGCCAGGGCCAGGAGGAGAGTCAAAGATGAGAAGAACGCTAGGATTGCTCCTAGCAGGACCAGTGAAAATGCGACTGTCGAGACAGTGGGTTTTCGTCGCTTCTCGGAAGAGGATGAAGAAGGTCTTGTGGACGTGGTCTTCTCGCAGATCGTCGGCTGGATTTCCTTATTCAGCAATGGCTGTCGAACCTCTTTCTCGGGATCATACGCCCCCATCGTGTGGAATGTACTGATATGTATCTCTTGACGATTCGTGCGGATGGAGTTACTGATTAATGAGGTGGCTGGGGACGCAGGTTAGGATGATTGATGTTCAGCGCGAAGCGAATGAGCAATTGAAGTATTCAGTTCAAAGCAATCAGAGACCGATCCAGTCCCAGCTAGAGAAGCCTGCCAGTAATGCGCGAAATGGGGATGATGTTGAGCTTAGTTTAGTGAAGATGGGCGAAGTTGAGATGAGTGGGGGTCGCGAGTCAAGCTCCACTGATTGGGCAATCAATGATGGAAACCACGTGACGGCTAGGATCGGGATTTCAATCTCTGGGATTTGTTTTCTTTACCCTGCGGACACGTTTTCCGGGCTTGAGTCTCGTTGTAAAAGTATGAGATGTTATTCATTCTGTTTGAGATACATGAACTATGATGAGGTGCTTCGGGTAACAAATCCAAGCACTTTCTTGCCACTACCTTCATAGCTACAGTTAAAATCACATCAAGACATTTCACATGAATAACAAGGCTGCGTGTATTCACAAGTCTCGATGACTTATAATAAATTGGCTGCTTCTATAAAATTATCAATTCGAAGGGCCTGCCCACTCTTCTACCTTGTTGTGTCATCTCACAAGCGAGTGAACCTGACAACACAGCACATCGAGCCCCCTCACAACCAGTGTCCTGAGCCAATCAATACCCAGCAAGTACTCTGGCACAACTGTCTGCATCAATCGAACCGCCACAACTCCCTTCCCCAAGTCCTTCAAACCTCAAAACGCCTTCCCAATCTCCTCCTCCTTCTTCTTCTCCTCCTCCCTCACCTTCCTCTCATCCCCTTCCACCGCACTTAAATTCAAAACCAAGCCCAAATGCACAATCCCAACCTCCCACCACCCCCTCCTCTCCACTCCCACCACCCTCGCAACACCCACCTCTAGCACAATACAAACCTCTCCGCACTCCGCATCATTCACAACTCCATCGATGAGTTCGTGTTCGTAGACGAGTTGCGGTGATTGTCTGTTTTGTCGAGGGACGGTATATTCGTCTTCGGAAGAAGAAGAGGACGTGGATTCTGAATTGTAGGAGTGGGAATGAGAGTGAGAATAGTGATGGGTAGCTTTGGAGGAGTGGATGAGGCGGTGGAGATGTGTTTTGATTTTAGCGTGGGTGTCGGAGGGGGATGAGACTTTGTTGTTATTAAGGGGTCTGCGGGGTTTGGTATGAGTGTTTGAGGGGATAGCTAGGTCAAATGGGGTCGTTGGTTGGATTGGAGTGGAGGAGTAGTAAACAGCATGTCGCCTTTTGTTCTTGCAGCGGGTGTGGAGGGGGTGGAGGAATGATTCGGATTTCATCGTGAATTTGGCGGTTACCTAAAATTGAAGGTAAAAAGGATTAGAAATAGAAGTTAAGTGGTAGAGACTGGCTCGAAACGAAAAATTGATGAAGTTCGAGATTCCAGTCTCAAAATTCAAAGCGAACCGCACCCGCAGAAAGGAACCGAAGAAGAATGGGAGGGAAAGTGGTCGATGATTGATGTATTGTGATTGATTGCTTACCCAGCCATCTTAACTACTCGCCGTAGAACAACGCATTGTAAGGTAAGCCGAAATTCAACAAACAATCAGCTTTGTCTCGTCTTTGACCAGGTACACCAAGCATACATTGCCGAAAGGCAAACCAGGACCAAACCCCACAAAGACCAACGCAAGCTCTTAACAGACAAGACAACGACATTCTTGCTCAGCAAACAAAGCAAATCAACGAGTCCAATGATACTCCAATACAGGCAAGTACTCGTACACAGTAGACCCAATGCCGTTGATCCTATCCATGCCTGCCTAATCTGACCTCGCCTTGAGCGCATATGTGAAGAAAACCGCGCTTTGTGTCCAGATATCCGTAACGTCGTAAATAACCCGTATCGCCAGCGAAAACGCCCAAAAAGAAGACCTGACCCAGTGCTGCGCGTACGTACGGATACTGTGACATGTAGTCCTGACAGAAACCCAACGCCGGGAGCCGAAGACAAACAACAAACGCCGAGCCTTTTATGCTCCCAACCCAGATATGCCGAAGAGGCGGAGAATAATGAACAATCAGATAGATGGCTCACAGATCGATGGCAAGTCGCCCAAGCATGCAAGCGAACAAATACACTGATTGGGTGATCAAGAAACGCCCGGAAGGACGGTCTCGCCTTCTTGACCGTCTTCGTCTTCGGCAAGTTGTTGGAGTAAGGTATCGATGTTCTCGTCCATGTGCTCGACCTCTGCACCCAGGCTGAGGGAGAGGAGTTTGCGATATTGGTCACCTTTCTCGCCTGCTCCTGCTTTGCTCAATGCGTCAGAATATTTGGCGACGTTATTCTTGCGCTTGTTCTCTTCTTCCTGGAGCATCTTCGCCAGCATGACTCTCTCGCCAATATCATCCTCACCGCTTGATATGTGTCCGTTACTTTTCTGCTCTTCGTGTTGAGCATGGACCCGAAGTTGAAGTTTCTGCTGTTGCTCAATGATTCCAGTAACTTTCTTCTCCATGTAGGCGAGATTTTCCATTGACTGAGCGATCGTGTCTGGATTCTCCTTCTGAAGGGCCATTTCGGCACTCATGACCTTGGTTGCTTCCAGTTCCTGTTTCGTACTCGTCAAAATGCGTCTTGCTTCTTTCTCCGAAGTCTCCTTCTCAACAAGCTCATCATCAAAAGAGTTCGCCAAGCCTTGCAATTTCTCGAGCATCATGGGAGCAATGCGAGACTCGATGGACATAGCTGCTTCGGACTCATGATGAGGAACAGCCCGGTTTGGCTCTTCTGGCATCTCCCAGACTGATCGAGAGTCAGGTCCATATGGCGAGGATGATCCTTGATGATTTCGCTCAGATCTTCGGTTCTCGTTCAGGTCCTGGATCAGTTCCTCAGCAGTGACCTTCTCCGCGTTGGGCAAGCTGGGTGTAGCTCCACGACCGAGTAAAGCTCTGACGGATTTACGGGCCTTGTTCTTAGCAGCAATGTGGAGAGCTGTATTGCCATGCATATCCCGCGCATCAAGAATACGCTGGAAGTGATCCGGATCGAGCACCTCTGACATCTTGTTGAGGAGGATATCCAGGTAGTATCTAGCGCATTGGTGCTTTTGGCGACTGATCGTCATGGCTGCTGCATGGTGGAGAGCTGTTGCCTGGCAGAAGTCGACACAATCGATAGTATCAATCAAGTCCTTCACCACAGCTGGCATGGTTTGCTTGTCCTGACAATTGGTAAATAGAACACAGCGCATCAGAGGTGTCTCTCCCCGGATATTCTGAGCGGTTGGATTGGCATTGAATCTTCGCAATTCTTTCATGATCTCGACATCGCCCATTGCAGCAGCCCAGTGAAGAGCAGTATGTCCATCGGAGTCAATAATCCAGTCTGGCTGGAAATTGATCGGTGGTTCCGGCTTTGGACCGCCATGGGGCAGCATGAAATAGTCCAAGAGTTCATCGGCATACAGAACATGATCCCGCTCGGTAGCACTTTGGAGCTGCTCTTCACGCTTGCGCTTGCGATGACCGGTATTTTGTTGGGACATGTCATATCGATCATCATCGGCGATGAATGAGGCAGAGCCAACTGTCATGTCATCTGCAATACTTTCATTGTCCATCTGCGAAGTATCTTCATATTCATCATGGATCATACGAGCGGGCGCGGCCACTGGTTCTATGCCGTTAGTGCTGCTTCTTTCGACTTGACGCTTCTGAGCCTTACTTGTCGCAAATTTCGGGACAGCAGGATTTTTCTTTTGTGGTTTTGGCTTTGCTGTCGTGTGTTTTGGGGCTGGAGGAGGACTGATATTGCCGGGGTGGAACTCGAAGATGGTACGCAGTTTCTCGTAGACATTGTTTCGTTGCGCGAGAGCTTCGCCTTGTTCCAAAGGGACCCAAGTTCCTATTACTGTCAGACAGTGATTCCATATCCCTAGAAATGATGAGCGCACCTTGGTATTTGCCATATCCACCTTGAACCTTCTCGTGTGTCTCCTTCTGAACTTCGCGCTCGAGGATTCGGGTTCGGGCAGGCTTGTCAAAACCGGCGGCTTTTAAGATATGTGTTGCATTGATCCAATCGTCACCGCGACGGCGCATAACTAGTCACAAATATCAGCGGATGCAATAAAATCCAAGGGCAGATCGCAGCTCACCATGTTCTTTGAGACCTTCTCCGAATTGGAATTCATAGACGGGAATCTAATGAGGTCAGTACCACACCAGCACTTCTCCCATACAAACGCATACATTACTGTAGGTCGCGGAGTACACTCCTGGACCAGCCGGCTTGACCATCTTGACTGTTGAAGAAGCTGTGACGAAGGGCAGAGGATTTCGTGGGGAATCGAGTGAAGTCGTCTTCGAGTGAGTGAGGCGCCAATTATCCGCGAGATTGAGTGAAATTCGAGGGAGGCGCGGGGCTCAGGAATAACGCGTCAAACGCGTCGGTAATGTAGCACTTCACGCGATTATGAAGCATGCAGAGCGAGTGTGAGGGTTTGCGGTGTCGAAATTGATGGTCGTGGTGGCTGTGGGAGGAGAAGTTCGTGTTGGACGAAAGACGACGCGCCGTGGAAAGTGATTTAGCAAGCGCGTAATGGGTCACATGACCAATATCCAAGTCGGGAATGACTTCACTTTTCAGTTTTCCCGGTGGTTTGAAGCTTTGGAGGATATCGCCAAATTGGGCCGACGCCGATCCGAACCGGAGAGAAGTGAATCGAGTCATGGCATAGTTCGGGTTGGTTTCTGAGTACCCATGTCAGCGCCAGCAACTCAATGACCCAACGAGTGAAAACCTCCAGAACTTAATTCTGAAACTCTTGTTTGCTGATCAACAACACGAGTCCAAGCACAGTGAGCAACGATACACATGTACACTATATAGAGCTTGTTTGGTTCTACATATACACAAGCAAGTCACGAAATGAAGGAGCGTTCTGAAAGTTGCTGAATCTCGAACTGCTCGAATCACACTTCATAAAGAACGATATTTGTCCAGACTAAATTCCACGTTTAATTCCTGGCGTATACAGTCCACAATCAGGAATAATGTCGTACGCTGCCTACCTTCTCACCACCATCGGCCTCCCACGAGACCATCATTCCCTGTTCATTCAGACCTCTCCTTCGGGGAGCGGCTTCATCTGCCAAGTCTCCGGTAACATCCAAACAGGAATGTTGTTCAACCACAAACCGAGCTCTCCACCGTCGGATGAAGCGGACTACATTTCCATGACACAGATCGGCCGCGTCAGAGTTCAGGAGTTCGAAAATGGAAGACTGAAGCAGGTGGTGGAAAGTGTGGAAGAGCCGAAGAAGCAGTTCGATGGAACGAGAAGATTGTTCCCGCAGGAGCCCTTGAGAAGATGTCAAGAATGGACCGCGGAAGTCATTGCAAGGCTGGGAAAGGAGGGCGTTCTTCTGGAAGAATCACATGGTTTTCAGAGCTTGCACAATTGAGCCGAGAGTCGCGACCTCCAATGTCGGCAAAGCAGAAGAGTGGCTTCTTATCTCCAAATTTCCGGGTACCGCTGTGTCTGGAAGTCATGGTCTTCGGATCTCCAGTTACCAGTTGTATCTTCCACCCAATCCACTGCATTCGCGAGGTGTCTCACGTCTAGTTCTTCATCGACCACCAATCCGACTAATTTCAGCTGAAATCTATCATACGGAAGCAGATCGGCCTGCACCCTCTTATCCTCAAAGAAAGCCTTCTGCCGACGGGCAAACCATCTCCCAAACCACTGGAGATGTTCCTCCCACTCTTGGTTGCTTTCTCCAAGTTGTCGCTTGAGAAGAACATAAACCACCTCAACACCCCTTACCATCCTGCGTCTTGGATTCTGATACCATCTTCGAAACATCATCAGGTTGAGTGCAAGCCTTTGAATGCCCGTTAGGAGAAGATTGAACCTGCTCCAATGGTAATCGGACCAGATATACGCGGTCTTGCTGAGATCGTAATCTGCTTCGCAAGCGCCGTGATCCGCATCAGGAATTCCTTTCATGTGTATGACGTCTACATTGGGATTCCAGTATATGTGTTTGAGTGGTTCGGAGGAGATGATTTCTTCGTGGCGACAGCGAGGTCGAGTGTGTTGAATGGTCAAGACATGATCGTGATGGCCATTGGCTGAGTATGGCCGGATCTCAAGAGTCCTTGATTTTGTAATAGACACCGCGAATCCCAGAGTGTAATGAGCCAAACAGATTGCTCTTGACTCGGCACAGACATGGAACAGACTAGGTACAGGGCGTGTAAAGATAAATGCGTGACTCTGGTGTCTACACTGGCCCCAGGATTCATCGTCGGTTCCGGGATGACCAAGTCGAGTGCTGTAGAGTGGAATGATGGAGGGTTCCGAGATGGCAGACAAGAATATTTTGATCCGAAGTTCGGTTGGCAGCCTTGTGAAGGGGCTGAAAGTTTGAGCCTCCATGGCTCTGAGAGAGGACTGGATACGCCTTCCCAATTCACGAGCTGGTACTAAATGAAGAAATCTGTTTCAAGTGAGAATGTAGAGAGTTGGGCTTATACTTGCAAAGGAGAAAATAGAATAATGGAAGTACTTGGGGGTGGGAGTCGAGGTTGGTGTTTAAGTGGGGCTCAATAGCCATTGGCTCGGCTCGTGCGTGCCAAGAAGATTTTACATCGTCACCCAACTTCTCATTGTGAACTTTTCCTATGCTTCCAACACGACATACCTACTAGCTTCTGTGTTTGAGCTGAGAACTTAGGCAAGTTCTAAGTCCTTTGTTTGGATGCCAACATTATTTCAGCAGAGGCTTTAAATAGCAGCATACGATTCCCAGCTTTGTCCCAGTCACAAAGTCAGACGGTCACAGATCCTGTTCCGGTCAGGTTGAGTCACTGAAACAGGGCTATACAAGCATAGGTGCAGTAAGCTTGCAGTGTGGGACAGCCACTCTCCTAACAACTCATTCACTAATAGCATCATAAGGCTCCCCGGCTCTACCACACCTTCATCATGAGCCGTGAAACCTTTCACCCATTTTCTAAGCTCCCCACTGAGCTCAGGCTCAAAATCTGGCATTTAGCTCAACCAGACCGAGAGATCATACACGCCACCAACGCCAAAACAGGTGTCGGGAAGCTACCTGGTCCCCGAATCTACAAGAGACGAAGGTACCTGGCCGTACCGGCAAGGACTGTACCTAGCTTAATCCACGCATGTGCAGAAAGCCGAGCTGTCGCTTTGCCAGAGTACAGATGCGGTTTTGAGCCGGAGGCCGGGTCTGATGAGGATGATTTGAAATGCAGACGCTTTATCATGGCTATGATACATCCCCGTAGCCGGCAAGGAGAGAGCGTCGACTTGCCAAAGCGTGAGGTGTATTGGCGGCCAGAGGATGATGTGCTGCTGATAGAGCAGGATACGCCCGCCCGGAAGGATTTGAAAGCTGCTTGTGTGGTGTTAGAGTCTGAGGCGCCGTTTGGTGGGTTGCAAGCGTACGGAGTACGGCATGTTGTTCTTCCAGTGGAGTACTTTCGACGGGGAGATTGGGATCCGAGGACGTGTGATTTTACTTGGGGGGTGGAGACGGTATATGTTATTTTGGAGAGAAGGAGAGAGGATGAGCCTGAGTTCTGGGAGGACCATCTCGCTTGGTTTGGCAGGTGGTGGTTGAAGGTTTGTAAGCCCTGGAGGGAGACAGTGGGGGAGGATGCACCGCTGGAGGAGAGAGTTCCGTTCTTGCCTAAGGCCGTTGGGCGATTTGAAGGCGAGGGGCTGGCCAGTAGAGACTTGGATGAGGCTAGGGAATGTTTGATGGTTCAAGAAGTTGGAGCGGGCAAATCCGAAGAAGATGAGAGGATTCATACAAGCAGGTATTACCAAGCCTGGTCTTGAAAAATGAGTTCATTGCATCTGGGCGGGAAGGAACCGCACAAAGCTTATCCAATAGTGTTATACTCAAGTCTTTACGATAAGATCCGGGATGATGGCTGTTGCAGTGTACCGCCCCAACTTCCATTGCGAAAAGTGATCATATCATTCCAAGATCATAACTCCAATTGGAGCCGCAAATGTCATGCCAACATTCCAAGACATGCTTCATCAACGATGAAAGGATTCCGAACTTCTGAGTGCATTGTAGCGAGAGCCGAAACTTGCCGTGCATACTTTCATGTCAGAACCTAACAACGGCAGTCCAAGTAGATAAGATGATTACCACTGTTTGAAGCATTTGCGGGTGTTATTCTTCATCTGTGGCAGGTTACAAATATGTCCCAGTCACTACTGAACACCAGAATCATCCACGGCATCATGAATGAAGCCTACCGCACAGCTTTCATGGTTTCGCTCTGGCCACACCTCCAAGAGAGTGCTCGCGTCTGGATAGAAATCATAGACCTCTTCCACCTCCAAGCTCACGTCTTAGGCCTCGCATATTTCATAGCCATCTGGCTCCGTTGGCGAATTCTCCAGTTCCAAATTTAAAGCAATTTGTATTTCTGCCAGATCCCAAACGCCACGCTAAATAGCAACTAATCCTTCTATTCGCAGCTTCACAAGTAATCCTTCTTCCGGCTGGTTCTCGTGTATTGGTTCAAGCGCCACTCAACATCACCATCTTTATTCTCCAGCGTTCCGCCTCTAATTTCGAAACAGCGCATCGTCATCCGCGGTCCCACCTCCGCCAACTCCACACTCTGATATCCCGTCCTTACAAACACATGATGGCGGACTTCAATACTGTCCTCGATGTTCTTGAATGTCACGACTCTGCTTCCGACTTTCGTCTTGTTGGTGATGGCTTCGCGGGGTGGGAAGATGTGTTTTAGGATGCGGACGATGCGTAGACCGAGCTTGGAGGTGAAGCCTTCGAAGATGAGGTGGGGGTAGGATTCGCTGACTGTACCGCGGGAGCTGTTGGGGATGTCGTGGCGGAGGACGACGTTGTGGAGGGAGAAGGAGACGGTAGGGCCGTGTGGGAAGTGGGATAGTGTCAGGGCTGTTGGGACACCTCTGTGTTCGTGGAGGAGGACGATGTCTGAGAGGCCGGATGCTTGTGCAGAGGAGATGAGGTTGGGTAGGATTAGGTTTCCTCTGTTAAGTCGAATGGATGTGGGGAGAAGCAGTCGGATCTCTTTTGCAAATGATGATAGTCTTGTTGAAGGGTCTCGAGAGGTTGTGACCAATACTCTCGGATCGACAATTCCAGATAATTGAGCATATTCGTCGTCCAAATCCAGGGCATCGTTCGCGCTCAAATCTGCCTTCGATTCATCGTACTTGTAATCCTCTCGTAGCTTCTTGTCGTTTGCGATCGAAGGATCGAGAGGTTTGCCTGAAGCTAATGAAGCTCGAAGCTTTGATCGTTTTTCTGCTATCTCGGCATCTCGAAGGGTGACTGCTCTTCGGTAGATGTAATCCTTCCGTTGGCGCTGTCGTTTTCTCTATGGATGGTGTCAGCAACTTCAACGATAGACTCAGATTGTCCGAAGAGCCAGCACTACTAGAGGCTGCGCTCTCTTGATGTATTTGACATTTTCAACAAACAGATTCGCAAGCAAACCACAGGAAATTTGAACTTACAATTGCAGTATTCATGTTTGCGGTTGTGAATGGTCGTCGGCGCAAAGCGAGAGGGCGGGCTGAAGAATATAAATTTCTGTACTAGCGTCATAAATGCTTGGCACCTTGACCCGCGCTAAGAAATGTACCTTGCACGCTGTCGGCCACTGGCTGTCGAGCCTGCGATGCATGTCAATGCTTTCTTTACCCATCCCACATCCACATTCTTTCTTCAACACCACACAATACCACGACGGCCTACTTACTGCGACGCCCTCGACTAGCGATAACAGCCTCTACAAGAAGCTGTACCTACTGGAGCTACACAGAAATGACTTGAGAGCCTCTCGGTATTTGTGACAACCCTACCTACCCTTCGCGCCACAAGGCTGCACTTCAAATCAAAAGGCAAGACCTTCTTCCCAGTGGCGTATGTTTGGAGGTCACCAAGACGCAGAGGCGGATAAGACCGCGCCTCTTATACTGTCTCTACGATCTGAGCTGAAGAGCAAGACGCTGACTCTCCCTCCCTCCACAGATACCGAGCAAAGCCTTCAATATGGAAGGTGCTTTCACCCACCTCGGAAACCATCTCATTTCAGACTCTGCCGCTGCAATCAATGCCGGCGCAGATGATCTGTCGAACATTGACCCCGACGAGACCCTGCTCTATGGACCGTACGGAGGACGTGGTGGTCTAGGACCGACAAGACGAAGAAACGACGACGATGACAACGAGACTGAAGTTTTCGACGATGATGACACTGAGAGTTTGGCAAGTGTGCCAGTGGATGGAATGAAGAACCTGGGCTTGAGAGGCATTGAGGACGAGAAGGAGCTCCCTGCTCATGCTTGCGCGTAAGTGCTTATGGAAAATACGGACAACGCGGAGAGTACAGTGGAAGCTAACATTTTGAAGATATTGTGGGATTCACTCTCCAAGTTGTGTTGTCAAGTGCTTGGGATGTACAAAATGGTTCTGCAGTGCCCGTGGTAATGCTACTTCTTCTCACATCGTCAACCATCTGGTGCGCGCCAGACATAAGGAAGTTCAGCTCCACCCACTTTCGACTCTGGGAGATACCGTACTCGAATGCTACAACTGTGGTACAAAGAATGTTTTCCTCCTCGGTTTCATTCCTGCCAAGTCCGATACCGTTGTCGTACTCCTCTGCCGTCAGCCCTGCGCTTCTACACCATCCTCGAAGGATATGAGTTGGGATATTTCAAGATGGCAACCTCTTATCGAAGACCGTTCGTTCCTGCCATGGCTTGTGTCTGTCCCAACCGATGCCGAGCAGTTGCGCGCCAGACATCTTACGCCTCCCATGATTGCGAAATTGGAGGAGATGTGGAAGGACAATGCTAGTGCTACTATTCAGGATCTCGAGAAAGCTGCTGGAATCGACGATGACCCAGCTCCAGTTCTCCTCAAGTACGATGATGCGTACCAGTACCAGAACGTGTTCGGCCCTCTGGTCAAAATCGAGGCCGACTACGATCGCAAGCTAAAGGAGGCACAATCTGAGGATGGTTTGATTATTCGCTGGGATTATGGACTCAACAACAAGCACTTAGCAAGCTTTGTGTTGCCCAAGATCGAGCTGGGAGATGTCAAGCTTGCAGTTGGAGACGAGATGCGACTCAAGTACAAGGGCGAACTACGACCTGTCTGGGAAGGAGTTGGATATGTTGTCAAGATTCCCAACAACCAATCGGATGAGGTTACCATCGAATTACGCAAAGTTGGAAGTGACAAGTCGGTTCCTACGGAGTGCACCCACAACTTTTCTGCCGACTATGTCTGGAAGGCCACTTCGTACGACCGTATGCAGTTCGCCATGAAGACATTTGCCATCGACGAAATGAGTGTATCTGGTTACATTTTCCACAAGCTACTTGGTCACGAAGTTGCAGCAGCCCCTATGAAGATTCAGATGCCCAAGAAGTTCAGCGTTCCAGGATTGCCAGAATTGAACAGCAGTCAGATCAACGCAGTCAAGAGTGTCTTGCAAAAGCCACTAAGTCTGATCCAGGGCCCACCAGGAACTGGCAAAACCGTCACTTCTGCGACTGTCATCTATCACTTGGCAAAGGTTAATGGAGGTCAAGTCCTTGTCTGCGCCCCTTCCAACGTTGCTGTCGACCAACTTTGTGAAAGAATCCACCGCACCGGCTTGAAGGTCGTTCGTCTTACTGCCAAGTCTCGCGAAGATGTCGAATCATCAGTTGGCTTCTTATCCCTCCACGAACAGGTTCGCATGAACGACAGCAACCTTGAATTGACCAAGCTTTCTCAGTTGAAGAGTGAACTCGGCGAGTTATCCAGCCAGGACGAGAAGAAGTTCAAGACCTTGACCAGAGCTGCCGAGCGTGAGATTCTCAGCAATGCCGATGTTATTTGTTGCACTTGTGTTGGAGCCGGTGACCCTCGTCTCGCCAAGATGAAGTTCCGAACTGTCCTCATCGACGAATCTACTCAATCCGCCGAGCCCGAGTGTATGATCCCTCTTGTGCTTGGATGTAAGCAAGTTGTTCTCGTAGGAGATCATCAACAATTGGGTCCTGTCATCATGAACAAGAAAGCTGCAAAGGCTGGTCTGAATCAATCACTTTTCGAACGCCTTGTCATTCTCGGTTTGGCTCCTATTCGTCTCAACGTGCAATATCGTATGCATCCTTGCCTTTCGGAATTCCCGTCGAACATGTTCTACGAAGGTTCGCTTCAGAATGGTGTTACCATGCAACAACGACTTCGTCGAGATGTTGACTTTCCCTGGCCTGTTGGAGATACCCCAATGATGTTCTGGTCCAACCTCGGCAATGAAGAAATCTCAGCTTCTGGAACCTCGTACCTCAATCGCACTGAAGCATCGAACGTCGAGAAGATTGTTACACGCTTTTTCAAAGCAGGTGTTCAGCCCGCTGATATTGGTGTCATTACCCCTTACGAAGGTCAACGCAGCTACGTCGTCAGCTCCATGCAGAACACTGGTACATTCAAGAAGGAGAACTACAAGGAAATCGAAGTTGCCTCTGTCGACGCCTTCCAAGGTCGTGAAAAGGATTTCATCGTTCTTTCTTGCGTCAGATCCAACGACCACCAGGGCATCGGTTTCTTGAGCGATCCTCGTCGTCTCAACGTCGCTCTCACTCGTGCCAAGTACGGTCTTGTCATTCTCGGCAATCCCAAGGTTCTCTCCAAGCATCCACTGTGGCATTATCTCTTGCTACATTTCAAGGAGCGTAACTGCTTGGTCGAAGGTCCGCTCTCGAACTTGCAAACTTCCCTCCTCCAATTCAGCAGGCCAAAGACTACCTACCGTGGTCCCCAGCGTTACCAGATGTCTCATGCCTCATTTAACGGCCGCTCCGGTACTAACGGAAAGGCTCCTCGCGACTTCAGCGATGCTGGCTCTATGATGGGTTACATTCCCGATGATGTCTCGTCCGTTCACTCTTCCGCTCTTGGTGGAGCCGGTCTCGGATCCGCTTATCCCCAGATGTTCTCTCAATTCACCCCCGAGACCTGGCCTGGACTCGACCCTCGTGCTCGTCCCAACGGTCAGAAGGGCAGAGGCCGTGCTGCAGACAGTGTTGCTGGCGAGTCGATTGCTGCCAGTGAGCTCACCGATACCACCAACAGTGTTCTTGATGGAAAGGGGATTGGACAAGGTGGCGTCAGCCTGGGAGGATTGGGTTTTGACAGCACTCAAAAGCAGACTAGCTTGAGCCAGTCCGATCGCCTCAAGCGTTATGTCGAGTCTGGTGGCCGTATGGCTGACTACAAGACAGGCGATGCTGGCAGCATCTTTGGAGGCAGCTCCCTGCTGAGTGGTCGCCGTTTGGACGACGATGAGAAGAGTGTCTCTACTGCGTTTGCTAGCCAAGTTGGAGGTGGCTACGATTGATCGACTTGCGAGATGTCAGTATTTTACATGACATAGACTTTTGATGACCGAATCGGATTGCCCGAGATACATAGCAGTCAGGATCACCTGCCCTATCTATCGCCCAGCAACCTGGATCTCGTCGATCGATACATACGACTGACCACCGATCAAGTGCCGTGGGTTGCTACCACCTGCCACCTACCATGCCCAGCATGGTTGGCATTTTGGCTCAACCTAGGTATGATGCTACCAATGTTGGAGGACGCCGAATTGGAAGTGCAGAGATTGTTTGTGGTGGATTGCTTTACTGGTGCACAGAGCTGAAAAGATGAGTGTTGTTGCGCGTGCGGAGATGCTATCGAAAATCGGTGACGGGGTTGGAAGCGCATTCTGCTCTTATGGTTCGGACGATGACTTCTCTCGTGAGCTTGTCTGTCCCGACTAAATACGTGTGTTAGATAGTGCTGCTATTAGTCAATTAAACCTTTGCCACCAGGTTCTAACTAGATTTTCGAGGACGGTGACCTTTCATGATTAAACAAGTAGGTTCGCAGGGCAATGTAAGTATTCTGAGATGACGGCTTTTTCGTCTTGTTATATGTCCTGACGCTGCTGTGTAGTCTCCCAGCGTTGGTCCGGATATTGAGGCGCCGAGTTCGTCCACTAAGATGCGAACGTTTCAGCACTCGTTGAGGTTCATATTTCTTCTCCGAGTCAAAGAGTGGCAGTGGCTCGGATCTCATCAAAGGACTGAATTGAAACCTCAACACGCGACCTGAAGACATAGCTAGCAAACTCTCGCTGTCCCCTTCTCTGAATTCTTTTCGTGACTTCGTAAACAAAGCTACGTGATTATACCAGAGAAACCTCCTATTTTCCTCTCTTCTCCCCTTTGCCTCGTATTTCTCATTATTCAATCCTTCCTTGACAATAACGGAACAAAATTGCCCTAGTTCTTCTGGCTCTCATGTCCCCCTCCTGCTTGCCTTCATTTCCAAAATCTTGCCTAACACTTTGCTCCGATACCAGCATCACTGGCAGATCCTCACCGCATCAGATCAAAAGAAGCAAAAGGAAAAGCAACATGCCGAAATTCCAAACGCCCACACCAGCACCAGCGCCAGCAGGAGCGCAGCATAGATACTCCACCCGCAAGCAAAAAGCAGCACTCGAAGCTTTCGATGCTCTCATCTCCGACCCCGAGTCTCGATCTCTCTCCCAGACTCCAACCACCAACCAGGGTCTCGCAGACACTACACAATCAGCGTTCGTTGCAGAGGTAGGAGATGGAGCTGGAACAAGAACCATGGCGGATATACTAGGAAGTGTCAATCTCTTGCTTTGTAGCAGGATGGCACGGTGGTAGGTAGAATGCTTTTGGCGCTTAGTGGGGCTGTTGAGAGGGTTGAGGGGGAGAGGGAGAGGGAGAGTGAAGCGGATACGATGGGCAAAGATGAGGTGGGGGAGAAGAGGGAGGATGAGAGGGTGGAGATGAAGATGAAGATACAATTCATGAAAATGGTGACTGAGGAGATGGGGAGGGGTGATAAAGAGATGCTGAGAGGCTTGTTGAAGTGGGTGGTGGATCTGGTTGGAGAGTTTGAGAAGGAGTTGGGCGAGCAGGATGGGAGGCGCGGATAAGCCGGGGTTGCGCGAGGCGCTAATCATTGCGGATTTTGATAAATGGTGCTGGTTAAATACCTTGGAAATCTCCGCTTCAATCGATCTTCTCGGGAAGTGCAACTACAAGAACTACCATCAATTCCTGTCGCGTAGAAGTCTACAGGAGTCATTCCAAGCAAGAACTTGAACGAACAGGCGCATATGGCGATCGGTGGATGAAGTATTCCTTGAGTCTCATCACAGATTCGGACAGTAGCTACGAGCTATTTACAACCAATGTTGACGTCGGTGTCCTGCTGTGAACTTGAGCGAATTTCCTGAATGTTGACTTCTTAAGCGAGGCATACAATAATATTGCCGTGACCTCCGAAGAAGCGACTTGCAATTCAACGCCGGCAGGCACATTCAGATCCCAGACAGAACATGAACTCCTGCACGACTGGTCTTCCTACTTCGTCTTTCAAACGCACTGGTTTTGTGAGGCTACTCAGGCTAAAGTTAGCTTGAAGAAGATGTAGAGGTGAAAGGTCGGAGGCTGGACGAGTCCACGAATATGTTTTTTTTTGTCAGTTTGAGCTTCAATTCGACTGAAGTGACTATGGTCAGATTACTAATTCGATATTCACTCATGTTCTGCTCAGGTTTCATTACATTCGTCTTATCGAACCTGTCAACAGACGAACGAGAGTTCTCGTCTTCGACGATCTCTCATGACTCGAGTAGATCAGATCATGTGACAAGTCTTACTTCAAATAGACTTTCCGGGACGCCGGATACTTAGATTGATTATGTGTCCCACTTTATCTCAATGTCCTAACACAGAACAATTTCAATAAACTCTTGACACACTGTGATCGACCTAGATTTTCAGGCGGCGCTTTCACAAAGTGTCACGGTCCAAGCGAGCATGAATGTTCGGGAACCTCGTGGTTATTCCAGGTCGATGGCTGTTCCAGCATTCGCCTACTCTTTTGGTTGCTCCACCAAAGCAATTAGACCTCATATTCAGGCATGAAATCATGTTTTGAGCATTATCGATCAATATCAAGCATTTGGACAACATGGGATAACCCTGGACTTTTTGATGACGTCTGGCTCGCTAAAGTTAAAGTAAATAAGCGGATACCGACTGAAATTGTCCCCCAAGAACTAAGTTTCTCGTCTCATCTTGTTCAGACCCAGAGTCAGATATATTTTCTAAATAACCTTTTGGCGTTTCTCTCTGTGTCACTTGATTGGTTAGTATCGATAACTTTGGCCAAATAGCCACTTGGTCGGATTCTTCCAGGCGATGAATCTCGTATATTGAGCTTTGGCTGAGTCAAATGACGTGTATAGAGAGATAGTTGTTGAAAATTTTGAATAATTTACTTGACATCCAGAACTCTGACATCCACTATCTTACGCTCGAGAACGATTTCCCACACGCTTCTATTGTATAAGTAGCCGTTGACCATCGTCTTTTGCAATCTTAGCTCGACTACACCTTCAATTTCTCTTCCACAACTTCGCGTTCATCGCTACCACACTCGTTTATATCACCAAATCCATTTTGAACCATAACTTTCAAGATTATTAATAATGCGTTCCTTCACCACCCTTGCAGCAGTCGCCTGCTATATCCTCCCAGTCCTCAGTCAGTCTGGTACGAACTGTGACATCGTCGCAAACGTCACCGTTGTCTCCGGCGACACCCTCGGCAACATCGCCACCGCCAACAGCGTAACACTCGACCAAGTTCTCTTCGTCAACCCTCAAATTACCAACGCAAACCTGATCCTCGTCGGCGATGTGATCGCAATTCCGGACTCAGCTTGCATCCCAGGAACAACCACACCGGAGCCAACCGAGCCGACGACACCAATCCCATGCTCTAACGGTAGCAACACGACCTATACCGTGGTAGCTGGCGATACCTTGTCCACAATCGCAACGGATAAGTTGGGCGTCACACTCGATGCTCTTCTCGCAGCCAACCCGCAGATCACGAACCCAGATCTCATCGAAATCGGCGACATTATCAACATTCCAGCCTGTCCTGCCACAACCACCAGCACATTGTCGTCTCCAACTTCAACACCGACGGCTCCTTCTGGTGAAGTGACAGCTACTTGCTCGACTGGCAACGTCACGACGTACACTGTTGTTGCTGGAGATGGATTGTTCAACATCGCGACGCAGACCTTTGGGATTACGTTGGATGCTCTATTGGCTGCGAATCCTGAGATCACGAATCCGGATTTGATTGTTGTGGGACAGGTTATTAATATTCCGGTTTGTGGGCAGGGAAGTTCGGGGGCGAATGGGACTGCGACTGCGGGTGTGACGCCGAGGATGAAGATGAGGAAGGTCAGAACTAGCAGAGGAAGGAGGGCTGAGAGGAATCTTGCTGATGCGATTCTCATTTAATTAATGATGTGGCTCCGCAAGGAGGACGAGGGGGACGAGGGATTGAGCGTGGGCAGAGATTGAGGTTTTTACATTTTGATGTACGAGGCATGGAAAGTGTTGGACGCCGTAGTCGAGAATTTGTATTCATATTTGGCTGTCAGCTTTTGCGTTTGAAGCTGTAATTTCAGAAAATTAATTTTCCCTCGGCGGCTCCAAAAACATGTGTACAAGTTGACACGAACATCGAATTAGAATAATTAAAACATGGAAATGGTATCGAGAACCATCGTCCGTACATGAAGAGAATACAAACACCCTTGCGAGAAGTTCCACCCAGTATATAAGCCCCACTGCGCCAGTATACAAGCTTTTGTGAGCGCCAAAAACAACCATTTACAACAAAAGCGACCGCGCAGATCAACAATGTGAATCAAGAATAGGTATAGACCTTGCCAAGCGCACTTGGATTGCCATTGCCATCGACCAGAGGTCCCATCGTGGATTTAGGATCACACCAGAACCACGAGTAGCGCGCGATGTAGCCTTGTGAGTCCATCCATGGCATCATACGACGGAGGAAGTCAGTCTTCTGAGCAGTTGTGCCAGAGCCATTGAACTGTTGACCATAAGTATTGATGCGCCTAGCGTTGAGAAGAACTACTTACTTCAGTCACCCATAGCTTGAGCTTGAGACTTCCAGTTGCCGCATATGCTTGTGACATGTAGAGCTTAAACCAGCCGTCGTTGGTCGCAGAGTCATACCAATGTACTGGAAGGAAATCGACTTGACAGCCGGTGCATAGACGGAGGAACTCTTTGAGCCACGGAAGTCCAGCGGGTCCGTTGGTGACAGCAGGTGCACCCAAGTATGCTCGACCTTTGAAAGGTTGGATGTATTTCTTATAAGCGTTGACAGCTTGTTGTGGCGACATGCATGATCCTCCACCTGAACATCCATCGGGCTCATTGAAAGCGAGAATATGGCGGCATCCACGGTTGATGGCGTTGTTCACATTTTTGACCCACTGATAACATTAGGGAAGTTGACTTAGACTCCGGGGTGATAAAGACTCACGTTTGTGGTGTGATCGGCGCCATCACCCCATAGCATAGGAACGAACTCGACATTTTTGGGAAACCCAGGATCCATGTACGAGTCCCAGTTATAAGCCCATGCTATCTTGCTGCCTGCTCCTTTGAAAGTTTGGATGTACTTCGAAGGGTTGTTGAAGGGAAGACCTCGCTTCAGTTTGCTGAGAGGATTGTAGGGATAGGGCAGAACATAGCGAGAGTCTAGCGTAGAGTTATGCTCTTCGAGTGGCTCTTCAATAGATTCCGCATGTCGTTGCTCGTGGATATGATGGTGCTGATGTTGATGCACAGCTGCAGTGACTTGTAACGCAAGCAAACTAGGTGCCAGGAGCAAGAGAAGAGCCTTGAGCGGAGTCATTGTGAAATCTGCATTTTTCCCTGAGTTGATATCCTGGGAAGTACCAAGTATTTGATCTTGACTGAGATTGAGGCTTCAAGTTTTACGTTTCATAAGGCTGCATGCAAGATAACGTGTCGACAGAACTTAGCTGCACCTCAATTGCCTATTGGATGTTGCAAAAGATGTCGTGAGCGTCCAAGTGGGATGTGGAAATTACTTGCTGACTGGATGCGCTGATTGGCTCAGGAGCTGAGCGACCAAAACCTCCACCACGCTGCCAGCTCAGTCTGGGCCACAAATCCGACCACGAACGACTGCGGGAGATCCCAGCGGAGCGGGAACCGATCCCAGAATGATTGTATATACGGAATGCAGGCCCAATGCAGGAACAGGATCTTGGCAGGGCAGCGTGGGCGAATGAATAGAAAACACGATGTTCGGAAGCGAGAAAAGTAAAGAAACAGGAACAGAAAGTTTTGCAATACCAAGGAGAAGCGGTGCAACATCATGAGATGTAGTCTTTTTATTGGGAGGAATGCGGAGCGATGGGTGGAGAAAGTTGGAACGAAGAATGCGTCGAGATGGCCTACCAGATTTCGACCTTGTCAAATCCCGGGTGCGCAACTCATTGATGCACGGCAAAATTTTCAAATGATGCGAAGGCTACTGTAAGACCAGACTTGAGCACGTCTGAGTGTTATGAAGATCGAGGCGAAAGGCAGCCTGGCTTCTAACGGCGCGAAGTAAACATTCTGATACTCATGCGCTTTGAAGATTCAAATCGCGCGGGCGTCAGCGACATCAGCATCCGAACCCCACACGCATCTTAAAACTAAGAATGGAAAAGCCAGCCCCCTATCTGATGGGGAAGCACGCATACCGAGGCAAGGACAAATAAAGATCGGACGGAGTTAAGGAGAAGAGTGAGGCTAGACACAGTCCATGAATCCTTCAGATGTTTGCAGGAAGAGAGCGTTTGGGTAGGAAAAAAATGGAAAGGGACAACAAATCTCGCTTGGGTCGGCGCCATGACCAGAACGGAAAGAGGGGTCACTGTCACATGACCTTATCCCTATTTCATTCGGATTCCTCTGGGCAAGTCTCTAGCCAAACTCATTAGCGCAATTCCCTCCATCTGGAGCGTTCTGGAACCTTTGATTTTGGCCATATCAGCGTACCCTGGGTCTTCTCGTCGTTGCCGGATATCTGCGATCTTCCTTGCTGGCTGTCATCCCTTTGTTTTCTTCACCTCGCTTGTCAGATGTGAACACTTTGTGATACAGTACTTAGATATCTTGTCAGGCACGATACAGGCGCGTTTCGCTGATTGAGAAAAGATCGACTCTGCAGTATTCTGGATCATGATGCATCGAAGCACTGAAAGTACATGATACTGCCCCTCTTTGACACTCAGGGTGATGTGGTGCACTCTCTTTTGCGAAACTACAAAGCTCACTTTTTGATTCTTTGTAGCGCGGAAAATCTCGCATGACGAGAAAGATCCCCCCTGTTCTTTTGTTGTCAGACCTTGCAGCAGAATGGCTTCCCATTTGCTTTGTACTGCTGGCGTCTGGTGCTTTCTAAAGATATTCTTGCCGCTATCTTTGAGCCCGCTGGGGTATATAATCATCATCTCCTCCCTCATGATCTTCAAGAAGCCAGATCAAACTTCTCAATCACCCCGAAGACACCCCAACGTCCTGTTCCGATCAACCTTCCGGCTCCACTTTCGAGATCCCCGATAGTACTGCGCCCAGAACGAGCTGTCGATCTGGCCAAGCAATCAAAATCGAGCCGATCTCGAAAAGCTAGGCCTATGGACGAACAGGCAATACGATGAGATGGATCCTGCAGTTCGGCAATCAATCGAAGACATCATCGAGAACATCACCGGTGGTACGGATCACGATTTCGGAATGCAGAGACCAGACAACACCCCAGGAGAAGTGATAAGTTACTCTTCGATCCTTCAGATCCTCGAGAAAGCAAAATCAGATCTTTCAAACACTGTCCGACGCAATCTCACACTTGTAGCTGATGGACTTTATACTGGCGGTAGTCGGATAGACGACGGCACTTTCTGCGATGGGGGATGTAAGGATCCCAAGTTCGGCATTGACGGCTCGAGAGGTTCAAAGTTTCGTATCATGGAGGCCATTTTGAAGGAAGCTGAGCAGTTGGGTACTAAGGAATTCGAGAATGTCATTTACTATTTGGAGATTGTGTTGTCAAGCATGCGAGAAGCTCTCCATTGTTGGAGAAATGGTTGGGGATGGGATGATCGGATGATGCAGTTCGGTCCACCTCATCAAGGATATGTACCGACTCATGAATAATCTCTATGGAAGCGCTCCTCACAGTAGAGCCTTCTGAAACGACGTATGGAACAGGTGGAAGGATGATGTACAAACTTCAGCATTCTGTGGGAGATTCAACATTTCGAGTTGATGTGGAAGGTTTCGCAGAAAGAGGATATGATGGACGTCGGTTGAGCCGGGTTGACTTGGTCTTGAAATTTGAACAATTGATTTGCGGCTCACCCAATCCATACTTGAGGTTCCACGATGTAAATTCATCCATCACTGGAACTTGTGACGTATACACAGAGTATCAAGTTCTCTTAGATTGATCAAGGCGTACGATAATTGCGATCTCATCCTCATCGTAAGAAGCTTTGATGTTCAATAATATAAAATAGCTGTTGGCTAATCAATTCAGGCTGTTCAGTGTGATTCATTAGGTTTCATGGGATTAGTAGATTCGGCTCACTAGAGAATTGAGTGCAATTGGCTGTATGTGCGCCCAAGAACCGTGCTGGGGGACTTTCAGCAAAAGGAGGGTTAGGATGCCGAGCCGGCGCGGCAGCGAAGACATGCATTCAGGTTCACATATTTTTCAACTGCCGTTACCTGGGTACTTCTCACTGTGAAGTTCCCACAGAGAAGTCTTCGACGGGTCGTATGCTCCGATATGTTATTGTGATAGTCTTGTAAGTAGTCTCCGCTGCAGTGCAGAGCTTCTACGAAGCCTCAGCGACGGCATTTCCTTGCCATAGAACCATCGATACGGAGTATCTGTCTATAGCACTGAACATGACACAGTACTTCTAGTACATCTTATTTTCTCGTCGAAGAATTGCTAGGCGGACTCATCATATGGCCAGATTATCGAAGGATATTCTGCCAAAGCTGTTGGCGCACATACTAACCCACCTGACTTCGAGTCCTTCTGGTCACATATGTCAAGGAAATTTCGAAGGACTAGCAGCAAACTTCAAGTTGTTTTCTCATCATAGGGACTAGTCTGTTAGCCTTCCTGAGAAACAATTGGCAGACTTTCTCATCAGAATCTCGACCACATAGCAGTGCGTCTGTTGGGCGCGGCATCGTCACCAGGCCAAGAATTTTGAAGGGATAGCGATGCCGACAGGCGACTTGGCGCGACGCAGCCCTTCTTGACCGTCGCGGCATTCGTCACCCTGGATAACCGGCATTCGCATCACACTCAAATTGTTTGACTCCAAGTAGAGGAGGTTTTAAATGAAATCGTGTATATATAGATCAGAACATGTCTCCTCTTCCCTCTTGTCAGTGCACAACCACTTCACATCCGCTCGTCGCTCTCCACACTGCCCCATCTACCTTTGTTTACTTGGCTACCTCAAGCGAACCAATTCACTTCTCAGCAAAAACATCGAAACTTTGCAAGCATGGCCTTGACAGGAGGACTTCTTCGTATGGTGATGATCGGATGTTATGTTCTAGCATTTTGCTGTGCAACAATCATCACCGGTGCTTTCGGATGTGTGAGTTTGGGTTATGCTTATCACAAAACACGATCACTGATGAGTTGCAGTTTACTGCACGCCGCAATTTCACTACTCGCAACATAGCCTCTGTGTCTATTGGATCTATCACGATGGTGTACGTACCTGTCCTTCTCTGGGGTTTATGAATCCGAAGATCTTGGACCAAGACATATCTTGCGATCTGCTGTATCGAGAATCGAGAGCAGAATCTCATGAATTTGTGCTTGTTCATGGCTAACCTTATTGAAGATATACACTCGTCTGCATCTTGGTCACTTGCTGCACAGCAGGAATCTCGTTCTTTGCACTCATCAGCATCGTCATGGACGTCATCTTCACCGCACTCATGATCGCCGTTGTTGCCATCAACCGCTCTGCTCGCTACGGCTGTGATGCGCCACCACCATACCCACGAGTTGTCTATGATGGATCTGGAGAGTCAGGTTGTGAGCTTTTTGTCGCTTCGTGGGCTGTTGCAATTATTGCCATCTTTTTGTTCCTCGTGGCTGCGGTTACACAGTGGATGATTCGCAGCCGTGGGCGCAGCCGAGTTGGAAGCAAGGGTAAGCAATCTTCTGTCGAGATCAAAGACTCCAAATTAACAATTAATCTGCTAGTTTGAATCATTGAATAAATCTTGGATGATCCTGGGTTGGAAGATACCTGAAGTTGCCGTCAGGGGCAGCGAGGGGAGTGGTGACAATGATCGGGCTAGGAGAACACTGAAGTGGAATGTATTATACGTTAGATTCTGTATGACTATTATGATCTGTCAGACTTGAACCGGAGCATATGGAGTGATTAAATTAATGATGTATCGTCTATCATAAATGGGAGGTGTGGCGATTCAAAATTTGCATAATTGACATGATCTCAGCGGAGGACTCAATCACTATCCAAAGCAATTGAAGCATCCGGACTGTCCTATGCTATCTGAGCACGATAATAAGAACTTTTACAACCTCCGAGGCAATTCGTCAAGTCATTGGGTCATGCATATCCACCCTCGTTGCCGGGACAAGTTTGCCGAGTCAAGCAACTACCCAAAATTAAGCATGTTAATTCGATTCGATTTGTGAATGAGGACCAGGGAAACGAACATAACCCAAATGGCTGATAGCGTACCGCATTAGTAGCAGATGGGGCAGACTTCCTTCGGCGCACGATCTCGCTCTTTCCTCGTTGCCACTGGACCATGACCTCCATCGTGGCTTCCTCGACTATTGCGGCATCTCTAACTCAAATCTTGCACACTAACGCACTTCATGTCATCCCCATTTATTATCGTAGCATTCGATTTTGAAGTCTATCCGACACTCATTCTTTCCGCGTATTGTTAGTTAGAAATACATTTGCTTACAGCAAGCATCGCAGAGCGAACAGAATAGCCGCCTGATCACGACAGCTTCACACAGCTTTCCAAAATCCCATTCTTGAGTCAACTACGCATTACTTCCTAGAACGTGCAGAAGACCATGAAATCCTGGAGGCTTTCGCCATCTTCGCAACCAAAAGATATGCGTCGCAATTCAGTACCCGCAAGCTACGCCATTGTCGAGTCTTGGCCAGATCTCGGAGATCCTCACAAGATTCTCGTACAGCCTCCAGAATCTCCAATTATAGCCAGGAAGTCTACAAAATGTGACCCCATCTCGTTCAATCCTGCTTCGTATCGTCTCTCAAACGGTGCGAAGCCATTTGTCCCACGAGCGCAGCCTAAACTATCTTCAAGTCCAGCCAGCCTCTATCCGCTCCTCGAGGAGCTCGAGGTCGGTGAAGGATTGTCCTGTTTGGACCACAGGCGAGCTAGCAGCTCAATTCGTCAGAGGAGAGCAAATTGCAAGTTCAGAGCCTCCTGTGATGTTTTGTACGATGATTGGAACTGTATATTCACAAGTGATGATACGGGATACTATCAAGGTGGCTATACAAAATACCGAAAGGTTTCTTCCGGAGTGCTTGCACCTTGATAGTATCAGTCGATTGGTCGAATCATTCCACTCATTGGCCATCGAACTTCTTGACATACTCAAGTTCGGGGATCCACGACTGTACACTACCACGACTGTGCACTACCCCTATCACGAAGACGAATGAGAGTACGCAGCCAGAAACAGGCCTTGGTACAATGAAGTATACCTCTAATTTTCTTCATGTCCACAGAGGTATTCGACAAGACGCATCATATGCCACTTTTCCGATTTCCAACAACCTGATCGTCTTTGCGAGGATTGCCAAACGCAAACAACCCTCTGTCCGTATCAGGCGACTTGAAATTGCAGAATTGCTGCTTGAATGTACCGACGGAAGCTCGGAAGCCCAGGCCAGCCCTTCCAACTTTCAGGTAATAGGAAAGGATATGTTGAAGGCATACGTGAAGATGTTGTCGCGGACACGGCGTCCCCTCGGATGGAGCGGGTGGTACCCAACGACATAATGCAACAGAAAGCCCAACTACGAGATGGATTTTGCGGAAGACAAGGCAATCAATCGCGAGGCTGACGAGATGAGTGATGCAGCTCCGGCCACTACCCAAGAAGAGGTCCCCGAAGTTGACCAAAGTCTCCCAATCAATGTCGTGGAACAGGAGGATGACATGACGGGACAAGCACCGGTGACAGTCCGGGCGCAGCATTCGCATCCAGTGAAGCCGGGCTATGAGAAAGAGGATGAGGCTGTTGTTTTGCGAGACAACGAAATAGAGCAGTGTGGAGAGGATAGCGATCAGCCATCATGAGGAGCATCGAGTCTGCCACAGCTCTGTGTGTTACAAGCGCTCATAGCGAAATAGCCTTGCGATAGCAATAGCAATGGCAATAGCCATGCTTGCCCTTGTGCCAGGTCTAAGCTTGCCCCCTAGAACCTGAAGCGAGAGTGAGAACAGTGCAGTTTTTGGTGGCACTGGCCGACAAGTATCCTCCAGGCAGCCATAATGAAGCGAAGGAGGCCTGGAAAGCAAAAGATGCACCACAATCATGACTTTGCACATAATGGTTCTGTGAAGGAGGGAAACATCAATAATGTTACGGCTTTATTTCATGTAATGGTCATCAAAGTCGCAAAGTCCAAAGATCTAGCTCATTCTAAGACATCGTTCGGTAAGTAGAGCGGCATCGAATCTTCCCACATACTGTCTGTCAACATCGTCTTGTTCGAACCGTCAGCATTCATGATCATGATCTGACCATATGGCTGGAAAGTCGAATCGTAAGTTGCGCATTCAGAGCGGAATCCGTACATGCCACTGGACCACATGATACGCCCGTCGGCAGTCCACACAGCGTGAGCATCGTTCGCGCCGCTCGAAGTGAGCACTTGGAGATCTGTGCCATCAGGCTTAATGGTACAGACATCAAAGTTTGTAGTATTCATTTTTCGCGTGAATAGGATCCGTTCTCCATCAGGTGAGAAGTGGGGTAGGTTGTCGCTGGAATTGGTCAAGACACGGACGCTCTTGTCAGTGAGATCCATGATACGCAGACCGAATGCTCCAGTCCACACGCGATAGACCAGGTAGCGGCCATCTGCTGAGTAACTTGGGAAGCCAGAGTTCACTGTGCCGTCCGTAAGTTGCTCGTAGTAAGACCCGTTGGCAGTGGCTCTGTAGATCCAAGCAGTGTAGACTGCACGTTCCTGGAACCAGGATCCCAGACCGAATGCAATCCACTCTCCGTCCGGGGACCAAGCTGGTTGGAAGGCTCCGGCGAGTCCTTGTTTGACAAGTGCTGGGTCGATGTCGCCGCTTGAGGAGTCGAAGACAAGCTTGAGATCGGTGCCGTCGGGCTGCATTGACACGATTGAGGAGTTGCCGAGTTGCTTTTGGGTGATTGCCAGCCTGCCTTGTCGTGACAGCTCGGGGAAGACGTCGGTATGGCGGTACTCATAGTCACCATCCCAGCTGTAGAGTGGCTTTTCCATGGCGCGGATCGTCCAACCTACCTTCTCATAGATGACTTGCGTTCCGTCTGGCGACCATGCGGGCGTACGCATGGATCCGGCTACCAAGCCACTGCCAGATGTGTAGTTCAAGCCGACATTTGCTGAGACGCCCTTGATCAGATACCCGATGTTGTCTTGAGTAACATAGTGGGGCTGCAACTTCAAGCCTGCTCCTGATGTCTCTTCGATACGGTCGAGGCCGGTAGCAAAGTCGACAGACACGATCTGAGAGCTGACTGTTGCGAGATCCTCTGGTCGATGAGCATCCCAGGTGGCCTCGCGAGTCAACTCATGGAATACAATACGTGTACCATCTGGGGAGAATTTGGGGGAGCCCAGGCAGTAGTCCTTCTTTGTGACGACTTGACGAAACCCAGTACCATCGGGCTTGATAGCGTAGATGGACAGTTCTTGGGTGTGCTCCCAGCCAGTGCCGTTTCCATGGCCGGTCCATGCGGTGTTGCGATCTGATGAGAATACGAGCCATTCTCCGTCAGGGCTCCAAGCAGGACTGAAATATCCGTCCGGACTCCATGAGACACCCTTGATCTCTTCGGTGTTGGTCAGGTTGGTTTGGACGCCAGTTGCCAAGTCCATGATCCAAATGTTTGCCTTGTAGCCATTTGCAGTGGAGACATAAGCAATCTTAGTTCCATCTGGAGACATCACTGCAGCATCCTCGAAGGACGATGTCGCTAAAAGCTCCTCGGGTGTGGAACCATTGACAGCAACTCGGTGCAAATCAGATTGACCATCGCCATTACGTTCGCTGGTGAAAGTGATGTATTTCCCGTCTGGGGAGAAGTTGGCATGATAATCGTAGGTCGTCGATCCGTTGAAAAGTTGGCGTTCGTTGGTTCCATCAGTATTCGCGATGTAGAGTGACGAGGTCGAAGGAGCAATTCGGTTCATCAACATGACTCCCTTCTTGCCAATGGCGGGAAGTCCACGAGCAGAGTGCATTGAAGCGAAACCCATGTCCATGTCGAGATCTCGCGAGTGCCGCCCTGCATGGTATGCGGATGTCACTGAGGCCAAGGCAAAGCCGAGGAGGGTGATTGTCGGGAAATGCATGTTGTCGTCTTAATCAAGAGCTTGATGAAGCGACCCAGAAAGAGTGAGAGAGGTGGCAAGAGTACTGAACATGGCTTACCCAACTACTTATACTTGGAAATATTTCAACATCCGTCCACCTTTGTTCCCTGATAGGAATAATTGCATCGGCATCGAAGATCTGGCGTGCGACCCGAGATCCATGATTGATTGTGCTTTTTTCAGAGGTGATGCTGTAAACTGACGGATTCGGATCCGATACAAAAGTCGCCTTCCCGGTTGGCACTATGCTCGGGACCGAGATTGTCAAAACAGACTTCATGAGGCCCATTGGCCGGCTTGGCAAACGAATAAGTCTGTTTCAAGGATGCGGGAGCGGAGAAATGGCATGCAAGTAATTTGTTTCCCATCACTGCCGGCGCCAATCCTTTCCTGTTCGACGACTGTGCCCTGTGCCAGGGTGACGGGCGTGGCTGGATTGCAAAGCTATTGGATCATTGGTCAGTGGCAGATCTATTCGGCCTGGGCAGGTGCAAGGTATCATGAGCTTATCATGCGGCTTCCGTCGAAGGTGGACATGGTGGCTGCGTACAACCACAAGAGTTTGTTATCAATTGTTGTCTTCGTTGAGATAATTGTGAAAGATTCGGTTCCGAAGAAGTAAAGGTCTTCCCGCTTCACTAGTTCCAGCATCACGTTAACAGTCACATGACGAAATGATTCAACAACTCGAATTGTCGGCCAGGAATTTTGGCGGTGTTGGAGATGGAGATGCGTGGCGTGGAGCGTGAGGGAGTGAGGAGTTGGAGAATAAGAAAGAATCTTCAATATGACAAAGGAGATGGAAGCGATATATGCATTTGACTTCCTACGATACAAAACAGAAAGACGTTTCTCTTCAGACGCGTTACATACCGTAAATACGCCCAGCTCTATAGATACCAAACATCATTCTCAAGTAAGTCCTGCTGCGTCTGGCCACGCATTCATGACAGCCAAAATGACCCCCAGAACTTTAGTGAGCAAATCTGAAATCTAGTCTCTTGTTGCCTTCATCAGTAGTTGTAGTCAAGTAATTGATTCTCTCATCCTCAGTCATAGCTCTCCACTTCTTCTCTCGATAAGCATTGCGCTTCACGTAGTAGATCTTAGTGAAAGTGTACAGCCCCATATTGACAATACAGATGGACAGTAAAACACGATTACCCCGCTTGTAGCGTGGTGCATCGTCCTTTCTGTAGACATTGGACGCGATGATTCTAGATGCTTGCACGTACATATTGTAGAATGCAGCCGATACCGTTCGTGAGCGGACTGCGTTGGAATTGCGAGAGTTCCAAGCGACTTGAATTGGGTGAGCGCTTGGGTAGCTGAGGAGGAGCGTCATGATGCCGAAGGCTGTCCATTTGTGGATCTTGGTGATGTCGACCATGTAGATGTACACCAGAAATGGGAATGCCCAGATTTGACCGATCATGGGTGTGAAGGTCAACTCTCCCCAGATCTCGGCGATATATGTGAGTGCCATCATGGTGATCATGTGGGCGACAGTCGATGGGATGACGAGAAGATTGGTCTTGAAAGTGCCGAAGCCGAGACCTTTCAGTGTCTGTGTCAGGTACTGACTTGGAGTTGTTTCGGGTATTTGAAACATCAGGCCTAGGATGTACAGTGGCCACAGGTCGTAATCTTTCACACTCTTCCACAGCAATTTGGGAGTTATTGGCTGTCTGTTGTGCATCCCGCTCTTTGTCGGATCCTCTCGGATGACACGATTGATAATGATGGTCTCCTCCCTGTAAGATAAATTAGCAAGTATTTGATTGTTCACAGAATTAATGGAAAGCAAATGCATACCTTTCAGTGAACCATCCTTTCTGTCCACGTAGCTTGCTTGCTGTCTGTGTTGGACTTGGCGGCATGAGGATGAATGCGATAAGGCCGAGCACGAGTGTGAGAAGTCCCTATCCATATTAATGACATCCTATGATGCGATAGTATAGCGATAACTTACTTCGATAAGGAAAAGCCATCTCCATCCAGAGTAATTGTGATGGCCGCGGAGATGGAGGATTCCAAATGCCAAGAATGCAGCGAGGACATCTGCGATGGACATAGCGGTCCAGAAGAATCCGAGTCTGAGAGAGAGCTCATGATGTTTGTAGAAGTCTGAGAGATACAGAATGATCTGTTGAGTGTTAGGTTGGCTCGATATTACATGGAAGCAGACCTACATCTGGGATGAAGCCACCTTGGAGGATACCCAGCAAGGAGCGACACACGAGGAAGCTCCTCCTGCCACTCAACCAAAATTGACACGAAGCGACAATTGACCACAGGAACATTTGAGCTGGGATCTAACGATCGGGACCGATCCATTTCGATACCAATTGTGACGGGAGTTCGGCACAAAGAAAAGACAGTTTGAAAACTGTGTTTCCAGGGTTGAAGTCTGTCATTGCATTAATCGGTATCCTGGCCTCTAGCCTCGACAAAGTTCTAGCAGCTTCGCCCATACCATTGGTGTCCATATGCAGCTCCTTCAAGAAATTGTTTTTTACAGCTTGTTGAATATTGGCGCGATCGAGTTCAAGAGCCATAAACATGACACATGCCCAAATCTGTTTCCCATCAGTAACCACGACCTGCTTTGCAGGTGCCACTCATACCATGATCTTCCAGTCGATCTTTCGCACCACGCTGTAGTCTTCGCCCCAAGTCCATCGCGCAGAAGGATCAAATCGATGGATATTTTCCAATTCGCTGGAGGTTGATACTCTTTTGCGGTATCCGGGTCATCGAAGACAGATGGCTGTGTAGCGATTGCATTCGGGTCGTAGTTGGTCTTGTGACGTTGAAACCAAAATTGCTTCTCGTGAGCTGGTACACCGACCGGAAGTGCGGTCGAGACTTCAGTGCTCCTGACACCTGCATTCTTCTCGCCTGGTCTCTCATTTCCAAGGTCGTCAGAAGATGCTTGTATGGAAGAAGTCTCGGAAGACACGACCCCTCCAACTGGAGCCCGCAGGTCAATCTCCTTTGCAAGAGCGGTGGACATGGCTGGGTTTCTTGGTCTTGGGACAATGGATGTGCAAAGTGAAGAAAGCGTTCTTGGTGATTCCTTGGACCATCTTGGGCGAGCTTGAGTGTATACTTATACACAATGCATCTGCAAGTCCAAGACTTCCGGGCCTGCCCCCGTGGAGTCGACATTACCTGTCCAAAACTCAAGATAGGTGGAGGTCGAACGTTCAAATAGTCGTGATCAGCGGCACGTATTTCATCACCCTGCCAAAGCATCATTCCCCGGCCTTCTGACTGAGCGTCCCAAACCTGTGGAAGGTGTCAAAGACGCCACTGGGACGACTCTTGAGTCCAGGCTCGGTCCGTCCTTCTACATCTGGTCATAAAGAAGTGAGGTCGCAGTCAGTCTGGCTGGAAATCCTTAGCATCTTGACGAGATGTGGCGAATCTTCACGCCCAAAAAATTGCAGAATGAAATTGGTTCCCAGCCAAGAATCGCGACTTCTGTAGCGAACCTCGCGTCACCAGATCGTGGATTCTGATCGCCAGTCTGGCCCTCATGAATAAGAACTCCTTCCAAAGTACCTCGCAAACTCCATCGAAATGACTGGTCAATGTACCAACTGTCATGCTGCCGACGAATCTTGTCTAAGCGTGAAGAGAAGGGCTGGCATGCAAACAAGGCTTAGCGACCATCTACTCCAAGGCCCAACGCTTGTCTCCTCCTCATAATCCTAATCTATCAGAAAATGGCGAATAATAAGGAATCAAAACATTAGGCAAGATAAGGAGAGCTTCTGGTACCCAGTCGTAGTGATCTTCGTGGTCCGGAGGTGTTTGCCGTCGATGAAGTGAATGCAACTCCAAGCATTGGCTTCGCTCCGGCCCTAGACGGACATGTGCTCGTACCTCACCTCATATTCTTCCAAGTAAGCTTCCGATGGGGTCCGGAATTCGTTTCCTCATTGTTTGTTTCCTCATTGTTGTCATGAATATCGATGTAGCTGGACGTGTCGTTGTCGTGTGTGTGATTTGAGACTAGTCTGGTGGTCTCGCAAACGAAGTCAAGTGTGTCCCTTACGCCACGCCATTTTCTGGGATCTGACGCGACTGCTCGAGCCAATTCCCAATGACTACGCGTTGTTGCGTTTGACTCAATTGCCTAAGACTGGAGGTGGTGAGTGCAGTCCCTCGCATTCCAAAGCGACATTTTTGACTGACAACGATAGACACACTCTGGGCATCTGGTTACGAAGTCTACGATCGACTGTCGGCATCCTACCAAAAGTTCCTCGAGTCACTTACAGCAACTTATGCCCAACCAAGATTCAACGAGGCTGCTGACAAGAATGGGTTCAAGATCTACTCAGGCAAGCATCCAAAAGTAATAGCCGATACCGCAAGACTGATGGTTGTAGAGCCACGAGGCGCTCCTGAGAATGTCGGCGAGAAGCTCGAAGCCATCCACCCAGTGATTCGAACAAATCCTGTGACTGGATGGAAGTCGATTTTCGCAGTTGGACACCATGTGCAACACATCATTGATCTCGCTCCTGAAGAGAGTAAGGCTTTGCTTGACTGGTTCGTACGTCTGATCGTCGATAATCATGACTTGCAAGTGCGACACCGATGGCAAAATGCCAATGATCGGGCAATTGTACGTACTTGGCAAGCCGACTTCCTTTTACATTCATCTTCTCGGGATTTTCGAGCTTCCTGAGACATGTCTCGCCCTTCTCTTCGAACATATTTAATAGGCATCTACTGACACCAATTGCTCAGTGGGATAACAGAAGTGTTTATCACGCTGCGACTCCAGATTATTTGGATCAGAATCTTGGCGAGAGAACTGGACAGCGAGCTGTCAGTTTGGGTGAGCGACCATATCTGGATCCGCAGAGTACAGGACGACGAGAAGCGCTTGCAAAGGAGGCAGCTGCTTGATGTCGAGTACTGTTGTGGCGTGTTTACTCATCAGCCCGAACTTTGTGTTTCTGCAATGTCTGAGAACACTCTCGTCGTTACGCTTCTGCGATCAATATTTATTTAAAGTGCAACTTTAGGTTGTGCCCTTTGCCCCTCTCTTGTCTTCATCGTCGCTTGTTTTGAAACAATTCGTCCCATCTCATGCCGGCCCCACTTGCCCATCCCAGCAAGGCGCCCCGAACACACTTTACTTGAGCACTGCCAAGATCTAAACGCAGGAACACCGCATCTCCTTGCGCTTCTGCTCCCGCCAAAGAACCTGGGCATTCAATCTGTTTCTCACGTCGAAGTTGACGTTGAAACAACGCCCGCCCGAAAACCCGGGTTCTCACTGGCGGGATATCCCAAAGGGAACTGGGCGCTCATTTGACTTTCGTCCTGTCTTCTTTCTGTTTGAAACGTCATTATGTACCTGCGCCAACAGTGGATGACGGTGGATCGTTCGAGCCTCATTCTGTCTGGGCAGGAGCGGTGCGAGCCATAAGGGGAGGGCATATATATACTTCTGTGTCTATCCTTCTCAAATTCACTCATCATCACAGCCAGCCTGAATTCTTTCTCTACAGAAAATTACCTTCTTTTTACAATTGATTGGTCTGGAACCATTACACTCTTTCTCCACTTTCAAACCGTTCCAACCAACCAACACACACTCTTTTCAAGATGCCTTCCATGCTTAGCAACTCTCTCTTGGCTCTCGCTTCTGCCACCTCTGTCGCTGCTCACGGCTTCGTGAAGGGTGTTTCTATCGATGGAGTCTAGTATGTCTCATCAATGCAAAGTCCCAAGATCAACTACTAACTTCCGCAGTCAAACAGGCTGGCTCGTCGACTATGCCTACAATCCAACCCCTCCTGAGACTTTCGGTTGGTCTGAGACAGCATTAGATCTCGGCTTCGTCTCCCCAGCTGCTCTCGCCGACCCCGACATTATCTGCCACTTGGGCGCCAAGAATGGTGCTCTCTCAGCGACTGTCGCTGCCGGTACCACAATGGAGGTTTTCTGGTCCGGATGGCCCGATTCCCACAAGGGTCCAGTCATTGATTACCTTGCATCTTGCAAGGGTGACTGCGCCACTGTTGACAAGACCACTCTCGAGTATGTTCCATCAAAACACTTTCGCTTAAAACTGTACTGATGTCCGCAGATTCTTCAAGATTGACGAGAAGGGACTCGAGGCCGGGTCATGGGCATCTGATGAATTGATGAACAACAATGCCTCATGGGCCGTTACCATTCCCTCAACCATCGCACCAGGAAACTATGTCCTCCGTCACGAGATCATTGCCCTCCACGGTGCTGGATCCGTCAATGGTGCTCAGCTCTACCCCTTCTGCCTCAACCTGGAGGTCACCGGTGGCGGAAGTGATGTCCCAGCGGGTACTCTCGGAACCGCTCTCTACAAAGAGGATGACCCAGGAATCTTGGTCAACATCTACGTCAACGACCTCGACTATGTCATTCCCGGTCCAGCTCTCTATGGCTCGGGATCTGGTTCAGGTTCTTCTGGAAACACTACAACTCCAGCTGCTACTTCCGCCGCTGCTCCTGTTGCAACGTCCACTGCTCTCCCAGTTGCCACATCCGTCGTTGGCAACTCGACTGTCCCAGTCGCTACTTCTGTGGTACCATCTGTTGTGCCAACGACTCTGGCTACTGCCATTGCTACATCTGCCGCCCCGGTGGGGACAACTGCTCCTGATGCTGAGGAAGAGGATGACTGCTAGATTATCAGTCAGTCTTGGAAAGATTTCTTGTATAAATTATTGTTGGAACCCGAGCGGTTTGAAACTTTTCTTCGATGTATATAGACTTTGATGAGTAGATGGCAGAATGGATATCACTTATTCAACTCCTGAACCGCTGTACATCTGCTAGACCGACCTCCGCTTTTATCTCCATTGGGTTCAGTCGTGCGTTAGGGATCATCTGGGCTAAGGAGATGAAGGTCTGAACAGCTCGAGCTGAGAAATAATCCGTCTCTAATTATCACAGTCCTTCTGCTAACGAGTGGCTAGGAACAGCTCCAATCCTTGCTTCAAACCGCCTACAGCATCTCAAAAGCCAATTCATTTTCCCGCCCACTCTGCCCTAATCATATCAGCTGCCCTCTCCGCCACAGCATACACACTAGTAATGATATTCCCTCTCGGCAAAATCGGGAATACACTCGCATCCACAACCCTCAGGCCCTTCACACCATACACCTTTAACTCCGCATCGACAACTCCGCCCGCTTCTCTTGGGCCCATCCCACACGTACCAGCAGGATGGTAATTCGAGATACTATGCTCTCTAACAACCTTCTTCGCAATCTCCAAATCCATTTCCTCTCCCTCCCTGAAAGCGTAAGCTGGGATCCTGCGGCCTTTAGGCTTGAGGAATTGAGAAAGAGGAGCGGTTGAGGTCAGCGTAGATAGGAATTGAACGTGTCGAGCGCAGAGCTCGATGTCCATTGGATGAGATAAATATCTCGGATCGACAACTGGATCGTCTTTCGGTGATGCAGACGCAATGTGTATGCTGCCACGGGAGAACGGATGGTTAAGAGCAGCCATGAAAGAGATGTAGTTGCCATCCACGTCACCTTTGACCATATCGGTAATTTTAGAGCCGGCTGAGATGTTGAACTGCATTTTTGCGATCATATGCTGCATTGTGGCCGAGGAGAGGATATCTGCTATGACTGTGTCTTGAAGTTGTTGGTGTTCGCTTAAGCTTTTGGGTGAGATGGTCTTGAGGAGAGACGGTATAAACTCTTTTCCATTTGGACCGAACGTCTCGGGGACGCGAAATTGTGCCATGGGAACGAAGTGATGTCCTAGGGGACCGGAGTGGTCTTTTTGATACATGGCCATTAAGGCAGGCATGACGGTCGGGTCTCGCATCATGATCTCTCCGGTTTGAACTCCGTCCGCTGCCTCGAAAGATACGGATATGATGAGATGATCCTGTAGGTTTTCGCCGACGTTCGGATTCTCGACCAATGTCTCGATGCCGTGCTGCTGAAGTAGATTCAAGTCGCCTATTCCGGAAAGTTCCAAGATCTGAGGAGATTTCATCGTTCCAGCTGACAGAATGATTTCCCTCGTTGCCTTCACGATGATTTCTTTTCCGGAATTGGATACAAACTGCACGCCTGTCGCAACAACCTCGCCATCTTTCTTATCAAGAACAATCTTTGATACCAATGCACCAGTCACCACACGTAAGTTCGGGCGAGAAGATACATCTGCAGTGTAATACGCCGAAGTCGCTGAACTCCGAGTTCTCGTCTTCGGATCAATAGACGAAGGATGAGCAAGCCCACCGATATCTGAGCCTTCGTACTTCAAATCCTTCATGATTTTACCCCAAGACTCATACCAGGCTTTCTCAATCTCACCAGTTTCACTGAAAGACGTCTGGACAGGTCCCTCGCTGGACTTCAACGCGTCCTCTTGATTCGACATGTTAAGTATCTCATTGGTCGCCTCGGCTGGGCCTGGGTTGTGATGACTGTGGAACTTGCGTAGATAGGGCAGCATGTTTTCCCAGTTCCAGCCGGGGTTTCCGAGTTTTTCCCAAGCGTCAAATGCAGGCTTTGAAGTGTAGACCATTTGCATTTGGAAAATGGAACTGCTGCCGCCGAGGACCTTGCCTCGCTGCTGGGGGAGGACCCGACTGTTGAGACCTGCCTAGTACTTGTGAATCTTGACTGCAATATGAATTTTGAGAGATGAAGAAGAGGTTTTGGGCTAACCTGTGGCACTGTCTGTAGACACCAATCATAGTCGGGATTGTGATACATGCCGAATGCAAGGCCGGGAGTAAGAATCATGGGGTCATCTTTTCTGTTTGGTCCTGCTTCTAAGACGAGGACTTGCATGGAAGGGTCTTCAGTCAATCTGGCGGCAAGGACTAAGCCTGCTGTACCACCTCCAATGATGATGAAGTCATATCGCTCTGAGAGGTGATCCGATGACGAGGTATCTACCGGATGATTTGGTGTTGTATTGAGAGACGGAGCTGCGTCCATCTTGAGTTTTGTTCGCAAGCCAATGAATTCGGTGAGGAAGGTGGGAGATGGGGAGAAGTGCTATATTGCTAAGTATATACAGTCCACCGACTCGACCTCCATTTGTGATTGATTATAAGCCCGGTTGTCATCTGTGCCTATTACCCAGCAATCAAAAGCTGACCCGAATCCGAAATGCACGTGTTCAGGTACAGAATAAGCATCATGGCCCGCCGCGCATCAATATCTGCAAGGACCCATAATAGAACCTAATCGGCAGATCAGAAACCAGAAGTTTTCCCATTGGACTATTAATGGCTCGTAATGCCATTCGGGTGCGAGAAGCTTCTTCATTCCATTGGTTGAAATCGCGATAGGATCTAATTGATTGGCCACGAGCTTGATTGCATGAGGACAAGCGTACTTCTGCGCTGAGAGTAAGCTTACTCTTCGCAACTCACAACGTCAAAGGACTTTAGTTACTGCATGATTCTTGGACTACCTCAGCAGAGAAGTTGGTGGCCGATCCATATGACAGTATGGCTTTCCATAGGCTTCTCTTACCTCACTTATGATTCAGGAAATGATTTGGTACCTGGCGGTGATTTTTTGTGAAGGACTGCCATGGTCATTGGGCAGCAGGCGCCTGAAATTTAGGGACCTGCCCCCTGAATCTCTCGCTGACGTGTCAACTGTTGTTCTGAAATTACCCCGCAGTTGCCCCTCCATAAACACCAAGATCTCGACCTTACATCACCAAGAGAGCCTGCACAGTTCCAATGCTCATGGTCCCGAAGGCGACTATATACGCCGCAATAGAAAAAGCATCCTGGATACTATGCTTCAACACAGCCCAGACAATACCAACAGTCAAGCTTCCGAGGCCGAAGAATACAAAACCAACGATCCACAACTTCTTCCCATCCCAACCCTCGATGAACTGTAGACCCCATCCAGGCTTGACACCTTTCTTACAGCTAAGCTTGTCTTTCAACTTCTTTGGAAATCTAGAAAGACAGAGCAGTTCGTCGTCTGCACAGTCCGGGTTCTGGAAGACGTGCATTAGATAGTTGTTCCCGATAGGAGGTATTGTCTCCGGTGGTGCAGGTGCGTATCTGTATTCCGGCTCTTCTGGTGGCGGTAGCTTATCCCTTTGCTTTATGTCTACCAGCTCTGACTTGTACATTTCAAAATGGACGAATTGGATAGATTGAAGCAAACGCAGTGACATCCATCTAGAAGGCCATTTCTTTAGTTCGTGGTAGTTTTCCCGTAAGCTTTCAAACAGCGCTTTATCGCCACCAGTGCTGAGCTTCGTCAGGTCTAGTTGCAGTAACCTTCCCTCGTACCTGGCTTTATTGTAGCATATCAAGAGATAGACTAGCTCGACTGGGCTTGCTGGAGGTATGTTCGGTTGCGAATTATCTCCTTCCGTAGCAATATCCGAGGACCTGATCTCATGCAAAGGTAGCTCCGACCCGTTGTTGCTATGCATCCTGGTGGCTTTGCTGAAACCCCGTAGTAGTCCAGAAAGGGTTTGACCGAAGCTAGCAACTCTCGGTGCAGCACTTGACGACGTCCCCTTAAGTAAACTCTGTTGAATTGTTGACTGAAGTCTGTTTGCTCCACCCGCCTGCAATTCCACTACATCGTCTACGATCCTAACACCACACTTCTGCAATAATTCGTCAGCTACAAGTACACTTCACGGCGTCGGAATACACGATCATACACATTTGTACTGAACAGGCCAACCTCTCGTCATCTTTGGCTGTTTGGTCTCGAACACAGAACAGATGCGCTGGACAATGTTCAATGCCCGCAAGATTTCAGAGGCCTCTGCGAAGCGCCGGGTTTTCAATGCAGGACTCTCGCTAATTCCTATATCTTCTGTAGACACATTGGGAACAGCGTGGGATACAGCGTCCGACCTGGAGCCCACCGCTTGGACCTTATCGGAATACTGGTAGCGGACGTTAAAATCGTCCTCTGCCATTTTCTCCTTGTTGCCATGACCAACTATCATTTGGAAGTCAATTGAATGTCTTTTAGCTAACTTCTTGGTGGCATCCTCGTCTGAATCGTGGCGTGCCGAATCGCTGGGGGTTGTGTACCCGTACCCATCATACAATGAGTCAACATAAGACACAAACAGTGGCTTAAAATCTGGCTCTTGCATAAGTCTTGAAGAGACATTTTCTTTGGGAGGCTCCAGCTCATTTGCTGACCCTACCTGACTGAGTTGCTTGTCCGAAACATCGGGTGCTGAAAGGAGAGACTTCGACGATTGCATCTCGCGTACGTCGTGTCTTGCGAAGCTGTGTGGCTGAGGTGCATTCGCTTTCGAAGTTCCATGTGACTGAATAAAGGCTTTCAAGTTATCACGTAGGCTACTGAAGGCAAATGAACCTCTGATAAACGCTTCCACGTGCTGTAGATCCTCAACCTCTTCATCTGATGCAAAACCGTCGCTCTCCTCGGAAACATTCTCGAAGTCAATGTCGAACACCTCTTTGAATTTCTTCTTGGAGCCGAGACTGCTACAAATCACGTAGGTAGAGTTCCTGGCTCTGACGCGAACAAAATTTGCAGCATGTCTTTCGTCCTGTGTCTCAGCCTCTTTCCGCAAGGCGATGGCAAACTCCTTCAACAATCTTCGAAGGTTTCGTCCAAAGCGCACTCTCTCAAACACCCCGAGACCCTCTGTACATAGTGACTTGACCACTCTGTCGCTCAGGATTAAAGCGACAAGTATGTCGACGGCACTTTGAGGTGCAGCTACTGAAGACATCGAGGAACCACTGATGAACGAGAAAATACTGTCTGCAACAGAGGCGATCGATGATGCCCCAGATCTTCCGCTCTGGACACTCTCTGCGTCTTCATCTCTCGTAGACTGACTCGTAGCCCAATTTGGTAAAAGTGACTGTTCATGCACTCGAGTGGACATTTCCAGTCCTCGTTCCGCTTGAAAACCTGTACCTTGATCCCAACGAGAGGACTTTGTACTCTCGTGATCAGAGCTCCGTTGATTTGGGATCTTTGGTTCGTTTCTCTGTCCATTTCTGAGTGAAAGATCTGCTGGCTTGTCGAGGTCATTTGGAGGGCTTTTTACCATGCTTGCCTGCTCAATCGAATCTGGCCCTTCCCGCTCCGCTTTAGAATGTCCCATCCCTGTCAGCAAAGCTCGATTCATGAGAGCGTTCTCCTTTTCAGCACTAACCTCTGATCTTCTGAGTCGCTTCTGCATAGATTTGTACTTCTTCTCTGGTCAAGACTCTCAACACGTTTACAACATCATCTCGGGCCTCAAACCGCTCTTTGCCTGCTTCTAAGGCTTCAGGGCTGACCAGTCTTCTGGCTATTTTGGTCCATCTCAAATCCGGCAGCACATCATCATCCTCACTTGACAATTTTTTCGATGAGACGCTTTCTATTATTGGCTCTGGGTCCTCGGGGAAAGCTGCAGTAGGCTGTCTGAGTATACCTTTAACTGGTTGCTTTTGAGGAGCGTTCGATACGTCTCGAGTGCTACTAATGCATTATTCATCATATGGACTTTCGCTGCGATTGTCTCCCGGGGCTTCAGTGATTTCTTTGAGAAGACTGAACTTATCCATTCCCAAGATCGTGGCCTGTCTAGGGCCATATTCAACAGACTGCGAGATTCGCCCGATCCGTCCCTTCGAAATTCCAGGCGAGCTGTTTCCAGTTACCAACGACAGACTCTTAGCAGACCCGTTCCGATTGATTGTGTCTCCGGAGAAGGTGGCCTCGCTTTCGGAATTGTCTTTCCCTGGTACGCCCGCAGCAGCGAATAGTTGTCTGAAGTTGAGAGGTGTGGTGAGAGATGCGTCCACGTTGGATCGTCGGCTAGTTTTGACTTTGCGCGATCTTCTTGAACGCTTCTTTGAAGACTGGAGTGACTCACTATCCGCATCTGAATCGTCATAGAGGACGTTTTCATTATTCAGATTGGATTCGGGGTAGGTTCTTGCCAGAACTGCTTCGCGCTTATCGATCAAATTTCTTTCTCGACCGATGCTTGACGGGCCACTATCGTCCTCCATAGCTTCATGACTCGGGTTACTTTGACTATGGATTTCGGCGGGATTTCAAGGAGTAAGCAATACAGTACCTTGAGGTAATTCTCTATAGTCTCGAATTATCAGGAGGCAGAGGTCTTGTGTGAGCCCCCGGCGGACAGTGAGGCGAGGCTCTGCGGAGTGCTGCCTATCAGCGTCACACTGCATGAGCTGAAATCCTCACCAATCAAGAGGCGACAGAGTCACCCACCCCATGAGCCGATAAGCACCGAGCCAACAAGAAAAGTGAAAGTACTGAGACTTTCAATCGCATTGCAATTTCAGTGACAGGACATGCTCCAGGAAGCTCGATTTCACGTCGACAAGGGCGACGAATTTCAGTCTTGCCTAAAGATATTGCTTGCTTGTTGTGGTGTGGTGAGACTCATGATTGCTCAAGACCGAGAAAGCATGGGAGAATGCAAGTTTTGGAAACAAAGGGGACGATGAAAAGCGTACAATCGCGACCCCGCCTCTTGACAACGTGGGCTTTGTCCCTCCAATCCCGTCCATCACAAGATCTCATTCCAATCGCAACATCTGACTCGGCCCGCAAGATCGCAAGATTCCTACAATAGCGCGGACGCAATCCTAACCGGCCGCCGGAAGCACGACGGAGAGTTGTTCCGAAGCTCGCGAAGCTTGGGAGTCCAGAATGTTTCGCGGATGTTTTGGGACGTGGTAAGCTTTGCCATGCGAAAACAAGGAAAGCTGACGTTCCTGGGCGTCTGGGCGCGGTTCGAGAGATGAGTGATGTCTGTGCTTCAAGGTTTGCAAGGAAGGAAGGAGAGAGCAAAAGTGACTGTAGTTCGCCGATCCCTAGCTTGACTTTTCCGTGACAAAAGTTGCGAAAGTTTAGTTGAGATTAGCAAGTCGGGAAAGAAGGTCCAGGAGATGGAAGTGGTACAGGGAAGAATTTGAAAAGTGAAAGGGATCATCAGCAAGCATCTATTATTTTAAGGAATGTATAAAGTCAATTCTACTATCTATGTTCATCACCAAAGGAATGACAGAATCTCGGATTCAAATCATCCTCATCCCCCGGAAGGCCTCCCCACAAATGAGCCGCTGCTAACTATGTACTGGACAAAAGGAGATAAAGCACTATCAATAACCATTATATACAACCGAGCCCATCTCCATCATTAGAGTCCCGCCCTCATCAATCATCCTCTGCAGATTTACTGCTGGTTGGCGAGCGAGCGGGCAAAGCGGCGCTTGCTGAGGTTGTACTCGATAGCGCGCTTCTTGGCAGCAGCAGATTGTGTGAAAGCAACGGAGCCACCGAATGGGCCAGCGAGAGCAGCGTTCTGTAGCTTAGCAACGCAGACGTTGGAGGCGCCTCCGACGGAGCCGGAGCAGGTCATACCAGCTGGCATGGCCATGGCGACGGGGAAGTCCATGGTCTGGGCAGCGGAGAGACCGCCGATGCCGATACCTGGGACGTTCTGGGTTACCTCTGCCTTCTGGAAGGCTGCTGGGTCGGTTCCGCCGGAGGTGGGGTCGACCATGGCGGTCAATGGACCGGCACCGTCTTGGTTAACTTGATGGAAGGTCATGGTGACTGTGCCGTCGTCGGCAGTGGTTGGGAGGCCGGATGAGGCACCAGCACCGGTGGCGGCCTTGACGGCAGTCTCCTTGGTACCCTTGGGTGTCTTGGTGCCACCGTTGGCAGCACGCTCACCGAGAGAGCGGCGGAGGAGGTTGGCGGAGTGTACCTCACGAGCGGCAACGGCATCCGTGGAGTTTGCATCACCACCCATGAAGAGAGCGACCATCTTGGAGGCATCGACTGGTCCGCCACCTTGGGTGCGGCCGAGAGCTGAAGCCTTGGAGGTACCGATCTCTCTGTCGCGGATGATGGAGGTGTCGGCCTCAGAGCCGCATGCTGGAGAAGCGCAGTCACGAGGAGTTCCGTCGGCGACTAGATGATGTTAGATATGCTAGATGAGGAAGGTGGATGTTGGTCTTACCTGAGAGACCTGGCATGGTTACTTGGTTGGCACCGACAACTGAGTCAATGACACCGTGGGCGAAAACATTGGTAGCAGCGAACGCCACAATGAGGATTGCTGATGAGTACTGCATCTTGAATGTGTGTAAAGTGGATGATCGAAATCAAAGATATTATTAAATGATAGTTGAAATTGGAAAATGCGACCGGCGCCTGGCTGGACTGAAAGAAGGATTGAAGTGAGGAAGAAAGAAGAAGATGCTGAAGATGCTGATGATGAGAAAAGAGAGACTTTGGGAGGGATACTGAGAGATACTTATACAGGAATGCCAAGTGAGGAAAGCTGGGCAAAAGCTTGAACGAAAAGAACGGATGCCGATGCTTGGTACAGCTTGGCTCGGGTAGCAAGCCTTCTGACAGAGGAGTTAGATCTCTGACTTGTTTGGAAACTGTCCTACGGCGGATTTTTCAATACCCGACTCAGACTTGAACAAACGCGATTGTGCATTTTTCCAGCGAGAGGCAGTGTATGCTTGAAGATCCGACGAGGGATCTGAGCTGTACGATTGGATCGTGAGAGAGATTGGAACCGGAACCGGGTGACGACAGATCTGAGGGAAGAGCCGGCAAAGAACAAGAGCACCCAATAGGAACTCGTTATTGCAGGTGTTTCCATGGATCATCGACTAAATGGAGATCGTGGGGGATCAGAAAGGATCCATTATGGTGGCTGACTTCCAAGGGGCTTGGAAGCTGAGGCTCTGCGTGTTTGAGTCTTGGCCAAAATTTGACAGGTCGTCCCACATGAAAAGATTCGATTGGAGTGATCATGTTTCTGTTGGAAGAAGCGAAGGAAAAACAAACAGGGCTGTAGCGCCTAACTCCGGATTTCCGTAGGGAATCTGAGGAGGTTCTCAAGGATCGCGTAGATCCTCAAACGTTTCGCTCTTCATGCTGGAGGAGCTTGGACTTCTTTCGAACCAATGGTTCTATCTGTTTTCATCGCAACGGAAGCGTATGTTACAATTTCAGCCAATCGAGAGCTAGCTTGGGGGCTCGAGAGAATATCGTGGGGCAGAAGCTTGTATCAGAAGCCAGTAGAACTTGGACCCTTCGCATCGGGAAGTTTGTAACATCTTAGCGTCATGAGCATGCAACACCATCCTCAACACAGCCACGGCCACGAACTGGATTGTTTGGAGCCGTTTTTGGAAGTTCGGGTGAACGGGATACCATATGCTTGAGTCGCTCGACACAGTGACGGCGGCGCAAAGCACTTCCAAGTCTGGGTTTTATTGAAGTGTGTCTTGAGACAGTCAGACTTCAATGTCGGCGCGCTTCGGAACGAACGGAATTTCGTTCGATCTTTCGCAAGATTGAATATTTGTTTCTTCCGAGCCGATGACAGAGTCTTGGCCATCCAGACTTGGAGACTCTGTGATGTGCGCGGGCCGACCAGACCTTCAGGTAGCTGGAGATGATATGTTGTTTCATGTCGTGAACCAGCGCCAGAGAAAGATCGGGAATCTCGGCTAGAAGAAACGTGATACTAGGCACAATGGCAGGATATTACAGGTTCCGGATTACCAAAGAGCGCAATAATAATCTAACGGTCCGTCTCTATATACAATGAGAGAATAGCATCTTACCCACCAGCTCAATACTGACAGTGATACGGTAGTCACATGGGAGACTTTACCTCGCTTAGCCTTCTTAGCGCCCGTCATTCTCATCAACTAATCAAGCTTCCCACAGCGTCCTCAAACCAACAAATCTCACAAAATTCCAAAAGCAACTTCATTTCGCCTCATTCATCCATCACCAATCCCCCAACCCCTTTTTTGAAATCCCATTTCAAATCTCGTATTTCTTCGGAGGAACATGGTTCAGTCCTATGCTCAGCCTCAACGAGGCTATTGAAGTCTTGGGCGTGCCTCGGCGGGCCTGGATCACGAATGGCCCCACGTCTGACAGCCTCGTCGAACAATCCAATCTAGATGCGTCGAATGCTGCATCTAAGTATATTGCACATATGTTAAGGTCCAAAATCAATAGTTTGATTGTTCTTTGACTATTTTTGTTTGGGTCTTGGCTCCCGATTCTCGTGTTTTGTTCTGTGATTTTCAGCTGGCAGTTGTCGAAGAATGCGGACCGAGGCTTGGGGTGGTAGAAGGTTTGGCTGGCTTGAGAGTTCAAGTATTATCTCTTTCGTTTCTTGATGCAAGATTGACAATCTTGGGGTAGAGTGAGAAATTACCTCGTGCTTGGTATTGAACCTGATGAGTAGGTTCGCGAGACCTGCCGCAGAAGGCTGTTCTACAGTCAATTTCCACACAGTTTCAGCCTTACGATGTGGTCCTACGTGCCTCTGCTTGTTGTCATGTTCCCAAGCTATAGTATCGATATAATTGCAAGTTTTGATCATTCAAGTATCTACTCATTATGCAATATGCGATCCTTCGATTCTACTCCCTAACGCCCACGCGCCAAATCCAGTCCAAGATTCTGCACCAATATCAACACCCAATCCAAATCCCATCCGAGCGCCCTAGCCCATGAAGAAATGCACAAATACGCCATTGTCACACCTCGCGCCTACCACAAGATCCCCAAGTCTCATTTCCAGCGCCGTCCTCCCAAACCACACCTCACAAGTCTCAGCCACTTTTGCTTGTTCGGCCCTTCCATCCCTGGCACGTGACTTGCTTACACCACCTTCCTCCTTCGTTCATGATGTCTGATCCTTCGCAAAGGGACACCATACAGCGAGCAATGTTTCAGATCACATCCCTTGCTTACTCCGTCTCCAAAATCGAATGGCCATTTCCACTGCCAGCGCAGCAGGAGGTTCCCACGTGATCAGACTGAACTCGATGTGTTCTCGAGTTCAACCCTCTTTATCCAATCCCTCACGCGCTTCTTCCTCCTCCTTCTTCCGTGCTAGTCAGGCGGTCATCCTCCGTTCCGACTCCTCACATGCTATACAGACTCCACCTCCAAATACTCGAGTATGGCGTCTCCATCCTTCAGCCATTACTACTTCTCCCTGGACTTCCACACCCCCCGCAGTAGTCTTCGTGTAGCTTCTTCGTCTCGGCACGTCCATTCCCGCTGTCTCGAAGGAATCAAAGGTAGAGATGATGGGGGAGTCAGAAGTGGGAGAATCGTAGTACGAAGCATTCATTCCCATTCCAAAATTCAGGTCTTGTGTTGCGACCAGAGGCATTGGTGGTGTGAAGGGCGGTGGCTGGGGAGGTCTTTGGATGCGAGTTGTTGATTGTTCAATTGCTGTTGAAGTTTCTTTCTTTTCTTGGATGTCTTTCTCATCTCTAAACTGGGTGATTTCCGTATCTTTTTCCGAATATGTAGGTGCTTGTGCAAGGGATGCGGTTGATGTTGATCGTCTCCTTCTCATGACGATAAAGCATATTCCCAGCAATGCGAATGCGAGAAGTAAATATGGTGCACCCATGGCAGCATGGGCATATGGTTCAGAAAGGACAGGCATGGCGACCGTACGTGTATATGAACAAGAGGAAGATATATACGGTAGGCCGGATTGAGGAAGAGGGGAAGATAGGAAGGACGAGAGGTGAGGTGAGAAATTAGGAGGACTCGGGAATCGCAATGAGCAAGCAAAGTGAGAGTGGAATCGAGGAGGGATTTGATGGTGCTTATGTAGAGATGGCCATGGCATTTCATCTGCCCCTCACCTAACCCTCACCCGCGCTCATCTCATCCTAATCTTAAGCCAGTGTTACTTGACGAGCGCCTCCAACGCCGCCGAAGTTCCATCCTGGGAACGAGGCCGGGGCAGGCTTGGGGCTTGCATGGGTTTGGGTCTGGAGTTGGGATGAGAACGAGCAGGGGAGGGCATGGCGAGTACGTTAATTAGAGTGGTAGGGCAGAACAATTGGGAGCCAGATGGTGGATTGATGGATGTCAGCCGTGGAGCTGACGCGCATGGGCATGGATGTGTGGATGGGCGAAGGCTTGGCAAGGCCGAAGACAAGCAGCGGCGAACGAGAGACGCTAATCTCATGGCAAGCAGGAAAGCCATGCAATTGCCATTTTTCATGTCAGGGCATGTGTAGTGCAGTGCATTGCATGACATGGCATATCAAATCTCGACGTCGTTTCGTTCGCTCGCAGCTGTCTCTAGTCGGGCCAGCCAACACCACGGGGTCTTCTCGCTTGTGAGAGGCCGACTAGCGAACACTAAGGGGAAACCGAGAACCCTGTAAGGCGTAAATTCAAGCTCTATTACAAAGATCGTCGATTAGCCTTTGAGGTTGGTAGGCTTTCTCCAGCTCAGTATGGACTCGAGTCTGGAAGTAAGTGGCAGTAGTTGGCAAGACATAGTAACCTAACACGAACCAACACCAGAGCCTGCTTGTCGTACCGCCACTTACAGGAAAATACAGGCTGGCATCCCAGCTCGAATATGACCCTGTCCCGTTGCACGGCAGTCTTGTCTTTTCTCTCCACTTTGAACCTGCGGAACCAGTGAACCAGGATTGAGGTCAAGAGGTCAGGGTCACGGTCTCCTACCTCGAAAATTTGGAAGGGGCGTAGTGTGATCGGTCCGTAGGGCTGTCCTCGGACCAACAACACCAGGCTAGCAACTCATCTCTCTTTCATCAGCTCACGTCGATCTCCCGCCCCGCCAGTACGAAGAGCGCCCCCGAGACCCCGATTCAGCAATTCCGAGGGGTACAGCTCACCTCCTTCGTGAAAGTCTCACCAGGTATCTCGAATGGCCTCATCAGTACCAGTACTCAATCTAGAATACGCCCCACGACTATCCACAACAAGTGTCTAGTTGGATATCGAGCTAGTCAGTACACCGTAACTTTAGACGCACGCTACTACCGCCTCCTCGAAATAGAGTTGTGTGGGATCTGTCAAGTGAGATCAAATCTCAAAGGAGGGGTAGTCGATACCCACATGTACAGTGTCGGCCGAGCATCTACCGCCTCTTGGACATACGAGGCGGCTACATAAATTTAACGATGCGATGGATAGGATGAGGGGTGAGAGTGACCGACCTCCTTCTCGACCTCGACCAACTGACCTGTGCCGCCGTAAACACACCAATGGAAAGAAAGATCCTGCGCTCACCCAGTCGCTGATGTTGATATTCAAGGAACAAGGACGTGGTCCGAAGAGTCCTCGCTACGAGTACATTCCAATTTCGTACGTACCATACACAACGTCAGCAATTCATCACTCAGTCAATTTGCCGCGCATCGCATGGCATCACATCACATCTCGCAGGCCAACGAGTGCACATCCACTTCATCCCGCGCGCCGCCATCTTCCACTCATCTGCGTTAATCACACGCAAGTCATCGGCTCACCATCCCGAAGAGCCAATACAACAAAAGTACCTACCTACCTTCCGATACGATCTATAACACGGCACGATATAGAGCATTATCCTGCTCTCCGTTCTCCCCCTTCGTGTATCTCTTTTCCCTACCTAGACTCCCACTCGTCTCTCTCACGACTCGAGCGCGAAAGCCCCGGAACAGGTCAAGTTCGGTTTTCAGCTGACGTTGGAGAGCTTGGGCCTTCTAGCGCCTGTGGACAGGGTTCCGTGTGGAACGCCCAGTGGACTGCTGCGCGGATTTACAGGGGGTGTTCAGCTCGCCAGTCCAGTCCCAGTTTGTTTGTGCTCCATTTCTCTATCCCTCAAGCCTTGCTTTGCCCTGAGAACATCTGGCTGCATTACTGGGAAAAGATGCACTTCTACGTACGGAGCGGTATGATATCCTTGTATATCGCGATTAATAATCTGAGATGATTTGACTTGTGCGCCTCACTCTGGGGTTAGGGATTCGTTTTTGCCCTTCTTTCTTTTCTGCGCTGCCTAGCTTTTGAACGTGTTGGAAGTCAGACTGGGCGAAAAAGAAGGCTGAACGATCTACAGTATCTCCCGAGCCCCTGATCATGAACTTCATTCTACCTTCCGATTCTTTCTTTCCCGAGAGGCAACCTGTGTACCGAATGCAGCATTACAGCACATATGCAAGGCGTGAACGTACTGAGCGAGCTAACAAGGTCCACACCAGGACCCTGGAACACGAGCGCATATTCGCTTCGTGAGGCTATAATTCAAGGATAGGACTTCCTGATTCTCATCGTGAGGCTTGATACTTGCGTATGTGGATGTTAATTGCATGACATCTGCGGGTTGCGCTGCATCTGAATTTGCATTTGTTGGTGTTGGTGGCCAAATCCCATGGTTGATGATCGAAGGGGATTGATGGCGTGGTGATCTACAGGTGTGACGTACGAGTGTATCAGCTCTCTCTGTTCGGTCTCTTTCTCCGATGGCGGGTTTTATTTCTTATTCTCTTTTGCCTCAATGTAAGAGACTTCATTGCTGCTGATAGATGGCATCAGAGCGGATGCAGTGGCGGCTTAAGGCGCATCACAGTACATGCAACCAGAATTCGAAGCTGGCATCGAATTCCATTCGTCGACGGATCGCACGTATATTGGACAGAATTACGACAGACGGAAACCCCCATGCAAGATCAATGTCTGTACTTGAGCGGGTCCGATCGGAGGAAAGAATAGTAAGAAAGGAATGAAGCAAGGCAAGAAAGGAAGCTGACTCCACAAATCCTTCTAGAAGGTTTATGGAAGGAGTTTATTTTTCTTGGTGTATTGGACAGGTTCACAGGTGGACAGGGGTCGACGTCGCCCCCAACCACTCCTCTCCTGCACACAAGGCCACGCGAGGTTCGTGTCCGGGCCTCATCGTCGTCGCTGTTGATTACGCATCGAGTCTTCCGGCCTTAGTTTCGATGAAGTCCGAAATTAGAATATCTCAGGTCGAACAATCAGCATCATCTGCCTCTGGGCAAATGCCAAATGCTGCCATCAGACAAACGAGGGGGCCAACCAGACCGCTCGAATCATGCATTTCCATTGATGACCTCATTTCACATTATCGCCGTCTCACATTGGATCCTCCTTAGCTTAATTTGATTTCTTACTCTAGAGAGCTCGAACCCAATGCCAGACGCGAAGGAGAATTGGGTACATGATAAGCGAGGCATCGACTGTCACTCCATTTTCCGACTAAACAAAAGACCGGATCTCGAATCACTTTTTGTCTTCTCTATTTCTAATGGCGCCTCAGCTTTGTTCTGTCTGCAAATCATAACCTAGATGACTTACCTTGGGTCGTTTCTCCGAAGCTCTAAGGACACCCCGGTGTTCGTCGTTCAAGACGCCTTTCGTTTCACTTCCCATCTCCTCAAGAAAATCACCAAAGCACTATGGGCTTCATAAATTCTCTCCCCTTTGCAACTGCATTTGCGATGCTGATTTGTAGGGTAGTTCGATGTGAGATTAATTTATCGAATTCCCGTCAGCATATCACAGACCGGCATATTCCTCCGCTCGGACTCGGTCCAGTGCGTGTACAGTCATGCAGGATTCACTGTTGATTTTGGTGTAATTGAGCGGAGTACCGTATTACAGATCACCTTTTCAGATCCTCTTCATTTACAGCTGTCTGCCGTCTTTTATGTAGTCCCCTAATACTTCAAACTTGTTTGCCAAATGACCAAGTTTTCCCGGTCTCAGCAGCATATCACGCGAGCTATGTCACTCATGCATTGCCGAGCATACAAAAATAACCAGAACTGGACGCTCACCAGAACTAAACTAAATTCCGTCTCTTCTGCCGCTGATGATTATTTTCGATGTTCCTTTGATAAGCCCGATTCTATATCCGCACGATGTTAGTCCATGGCTCAGCAGAAGATCAGACCAGACAATGCAAAGCAGCCAAGGCGCTTAGGAACGAGCGAGCACCACCTTCTTTTTGCACTGGCATGTCACTTTCCACCTTTTCCACCTCACCAGATACTATCCTCCGCCATAGATAGCTATCTCCTTCTCCTCCGCTCTTTTCTTTGCGTCTTCCCCTCCCCTTCCCTTTCCGGCCAGGTACCTCCGCACACCACTTTACTCACCGCGTCCGCAAGTCACAACAAAAGGCTGGCTGATAGGTACGGTCCGTCACTCTACCATCCAAATCAGGATACAAAAGCCCGTGCATGCGTTCGTGCCTGTGTGGGAGTAAGTGCATGCGTGAGTGAGCCTCTCAGCTGTCATAGAAAGCCTCCAATGTTAAGCGAGACATCCCATTCAGTTTTTCGTCTCCATCTCACGAACAAAACATCACCAGCCCTTCGACCAAATTTCAGGACATCCTAAACCATCAACACTGCAGGTTTGTCACAGAGTCATCATATTGGACGCTCTGAGCAAGTACTCGGCTGCGTAGCTAATCGCCGTAACATAACTACGAGTGGTAAACAAGTATAGAAATAGAAAGTTGAGCCAAGTTGAGCCAATACAAATACAGCGATGCTATATACAATTTGATGGTCCGAGCTACGAGCCCGTTGGAATATAAATATGAGATAACAATAGATAACCTGCAAATCTGTCTACAGGGCTTATCTGACTACTCCCCAGAGGGCCCTGTCAACGTGGTACCCGGCTTCACAGGCGTCGCAAATTTCGGCGAGCCATCCGAGTTGAAGCTCAACTTCTGCGCTGAAGCATAGCGCGAGGCGTCACAGGCACCGGCAGAGTTGCTAGCGGCGTTATACACGACCCATTGCTCTTTGCCATCCGGGCTAGTGAAGAAGCTAGGAAACATAAGCATAGTAGTTAGTCGTCGGATTTTTGTGAAAGAGGGACTTGAAGTGAAGGAGAACAACGTCGACTGACCCATTGTGACCCGTTCCGTAGTTTCCAGCGGCACTGCTGAGCACAGGTCCTTTCTTTGCCCATGCGGCTTTCTTGGACGGGTCCGTTTTGCCATCCCAGGTCAACAGACCTAGACCATAGTTGGGCGTCCAGCAGTACGATCCCGAGTATGCGATGAACGTCTTTCCAGCATTGTATAGGGCGATGGGCGCCTCGTTGACTGGTGTGCCATGTTGCTCCCATGCCTGGTCGGGCGTGGAAATAACCGTCACGGCGCCAGCAGTCGTGGGGGTCTTCATGGGCGCCATACAGATCGACTGGTACTGTCCGCCGTTCATACACGAGAACACGAGGTAATTGCCAAAGCCATTGAATCGCACGATGGAGCCATCAATACTCCATTGGTTCGTCAGTTGGCCAGTATAGGTGAAGGCGTCCCACGGGGTATTTCCACCTATATTGTTCTTAGTCAATCGGGAGAGATATCACAGACTTTTGGGCACTTACTTCCGGTCAGGACATGGACTCGCTGACCATCGAGATTGGCGGCCACGCCCGCCGTGTAGTAAATGTACCATTTCTCATTGATCCAATGTACTTCAGGAGCCCAGACATTGGCGCATCGAGTCGGGCGGGATGAGCACGACGCCGAATAAACCACTTTCTTAGGGGCGGTCTTGAGCCCTTCCAATGTTGTTGCACGGGTAATCTGGATGTCGTTCCACGTCGTCGTCATGAAGTAGTAGTAGCCCCCAGTGTAGACCATGAACGGGTCGGAACCATCGGGTGAACGCAGCGGATTGCTGTATGTAGCAGCATTTCCGAGCCCGATCGAGGCAAATATCGCCAGAGCAGAGGCGAAGAGTGAAGAGGAGACCATCGTGACTGCAAACGAAAATAGTGACTGTCTGAACAATGTGGCTTGTCGACAAAATTAAAATCTCCGAGAGGCACATCATCTATATAATCGTCACTTTACGAAGGGACTGCCAAGCTCGATGATTAACTTTAAGCTCAATATTAACGTTAACGGGAAAACAAACATATTAGAGCCACCAATGGACCTCTCGCCCGCGATGCTGCTTCTTGGGGTCGATCCACCCGTGACTCGAGATGCGAGATTACCTCGATATACATGGAACATATCCGTGGAGCTTAAACCTTATGTACATATGATATATGTGCAGTAAAACCTTACTTATAGGTGGAACAATCCGAAATCCGGAATTGAAGAATTGATTAGAAGAGTCCAAGACGGAGCAGCATTTCCAATTGGACACGGCCACCGCACAACGCCACTGGGAAGCCACCAATCACATTCCAGCAAGGGGGGACAAGATACCAGAAAAAATAGAATTTCCTGAAACTTTTCTTCCTCCCTGTTTGTGAAGGATGCTTACCAGTATAGCTAGTGGGTACCTCTACTTGCTTCATAGTCTACGCTCGATAGGATAGACACTTGCGGGTCTGCTAGAGAATCGCCTGCCGTTCCAGTTCTCCTAATCTCCCCACTCACAGAGACTCACTACATATCACTAATCCCTCGACTGAAAAATGAAGCAGTTTAGCTATCGATACTGCTTATAATCAATTTGTCGTTTACTTAGTACCCTGAGCAAATTTAAAAGCCGATCCCCTCTCGTCGAAAATCAAGTCCTAACACGCTAATGATGGGTCAACTGATTCAATAGCACTATAAAAAGTAGCAGTAACAGTAACATCGATATAACTTCTCTGACTGACAGGCTCTTGAAAAGAAGGTAGTTAAATATCAGTTTCTGGACATGAGAGACTCCATTTCTCGCCGTCAATATGAAAGCCTCTTGACTGACTCCCACTTCGTGCTCTTTCCTGCCACCTGCGGCACATCCTGGCTTATCTCAATTATCAGAACGTCAATCCACTGATTTAGGATCTCTTCCTTCTTAATGGATGCCTTGATGGTCAAAGGCCCTTCCAACCCCTCGTTGTCTGGCAAAAAAATCAATTGCACCTCTTTCTTCCGTCTTCTATCCCAATCAATCTCTCCTGCTTTTAATGATTTGCTCCATTCATGCAAGGTGACATCTCTTGGCTTGGACAGAAGATCAAAGGTCTTCTTCTCCCACGGCGAGAAAAAGAAAGGGCCCGTTCGAATGGCAATAAAGATCGCGAAACTACTGTTTCCATGTTCTATATCTGTAAACATGATGGTCGATGACGCATATTGCAAGACTCCATCCGGAATTGCGAAGGTCATATTCAGGACCATCGCTTCAGGATTCCATTTAGTGTTGTGTCCGCCGATTTGCTCCATCGTGTAAACCCTCGGCTCTGTGCATTTCACACGTACCAAGCATTTCCTGAAAACTTTCGTCTCCCCCATTGTTGAAGGATGCTTACTGATGACGATAGTGCGCACCTCCAAATCCTTCATACGCTCGATAGGATAGGTGATCACGGGTTTGATATGGGACCGCAGGAACTCGAAGCTCTTCTCTGTGTCTACCAGAGATAGTGCAATGATGTGCGAGAAATCATCTTCGTAATGACAGTCCAGCAGCGCGATACAGTACGAACCATGTTCTTCGTCGTCGATGACTTCCAAAATGGGGAGCTCGATTTGAAGACCTTTATTCGTCATGGAATATGGCTGTCTCCTCGGTTTGCTTGGGAAGGGAATGATGTTCTTGGACATGGCAAAGTCCAGAGGATGAAGTGCGAGAACCCCAGTGTGGGTCTTCAAGTAAGCGTAAGATTGTGAGCCCCATGCAAAAAGTGATTGGTCGTCCGTTTCTTTCAATATCTCTTCTTGTAGTCTTGTGAATGCCCTTGCGCCCTCTCCGTACAATAAAGGCATGTTCACGTCAAAAATTCCGAGGAGACAATACGCAATATCTTCTTCTCGCGTGGTTTCTCTGTGCGCAGCCCACGACATTCTCCTTGCAACACTACAAAATTTAAGTACTAAAGGTTCCTCCAAGACGTTTTCCGGAACAGTTGTGATTTCGGAAAGAAGCGCCGATAAGTCGGATTTCTTCCCAACCGGCTGCCATCGCTGGTCGAGAAACTCGATGTAGAGTGGAGCAATCAACTCTTGTAGGGTCCAGCCTCTCGTGAACCATCTGCTTTTTCGAATTGCTTCCATTCCTTCAGAACAGTTGACGTCGTCAAGATACGCAAAGCATACTTCTGATTTGGCGTACCACTTATACATGGAATTGATAGCCTCGGAGAGCTCGGCGCTACTGCTCTTGTCGATGCAGCAGGTATCGATCCAGATATAGTTCCGGCCATGTTGGCGACAAACAAAGGTACTGCGTTCGATCTTCGAGGCTCCACGCATCCGGCGCCAATCTGGACTGGCGAAATCCTGAAAGGTAATCTCATCTGTGCCCCACTTGATTGAGTCGCTGTCAGCAAGCTTCTGTAGCTAGCTAATGCATGATGGACAATGGAATGATAACATCTTACACAATGCGAGAGAATTGCATAGGGTGGGATCTGGAAGCCGAAGTATTCCTCTAATCTCATCGTTGTCACATTGATCAAACGCATCTTGCGTGATGGTCTCTCGCCGTTGAAGCGTTACAGTCGGTTCGTTGTGATCCTCTCGATCAGTATCTCATGAACTTCATGAGTGATGCCAATGGGTCAATGAGAAGTCAGCGCTTTACTGCCCAGGAGAAAACGTTGATTTCGATCTCAAAGATTGACGAGGCTGTGCCAAACAACTCACGATATTCGAAGTTGCATGGCTTACTTATCCTCATAGGTAGACTTGTCGAGCCAGTCACAGAGAAGCGATCATGTGACCAGTAATAACAACAAAAAAGTACAAGGACAAACAGGGAAAAAAAAACATTCCTACTTCACTGAACCTTAGTTTTCTCTTGTTAGATCAAGCTGGGGCTGAGAGGGGCTAAAGGTCGCTCACATTCACATTCAGACTCAGAATTCAAAGAAGATCGCACAGCATTTAACCCATATCCCTCCCTGTCCATCCGGCTCACGTGTATCTCCTTGAAAACAATATACTAATCCTTCAAACTCAAATCAACAGAAGCTTGTACTATTTAAATCCTGAAAGAGGCACTGTCCATTGAGCAATCTTCAAAAAAGACCGCACAACAGTTAAACAATACCCCTCCCTCTTGGCCCTCCCTCCCTCTCCAACCACCTCCAATAGCATTCATAGAAACAATCCCCTAATCCCCCAAACTCAAAAATTCATAAATAGAACTTTATACAATCTCAATCCTGACTCACGAGCTCCTTTTTCTTTCTTTAACTATATCGTTAATACAATCGTAAAGGGATATATATTGTCCATCCCACAAGCAGTCAAGACAAGATACCCTGCCGAATACACAGAGCCTCGCTCAAGGAAGTACTGTAACACGCACAGGAATATCTCAATGATTACTGCTACGGCTCTCACTGTGAATGTCGAACCCGCCTCACTTCGCTCCTTAAGTAGATTTCATTCATTCGTTTGACTCAAACAACATCTGCCACCCTTACTCGAACGAATCCGCACAACACCAGTACTTGCTTCCTGCATTGTACATAAACGGGAACTGCCATGCATACTATAGTACTATGCTGTAAATAACCATCTCATCCCATCTCATTCCAAAGCAAGCAGCACTTGAGATCATAGACGCGTAATATTCAAATTCAAAACGATGTAAATGGCCATTCCATTCCTTTCATTCCATTCCATTCATTCATTCAAGCCACGATACGGAAGAAATGTACCTAGGTAGAAAACCTCGCTAAGTGCAATCACATTCAAAACATCAAAAAAGACATATCACACCCCCAATCCCTCCTCCCCATCTCTGACATCCCATCCCATCCCCTCCACTCTCCCTACTCAATCGCACTAACATTCCTCTCCAACCCCGCCAACCTCTGATTCCTAATCGCCGCTTCTTGTGACTCTCTAAACTTCTCCCACCCCTCGGGATCCTGCTCCATCAACCTCTCCCTGAGCACACTTGCCTCATTACTCAGCTCCTCGAGCACAGCATCCGTCCCCTGTTTATTAATCCGATCTTTGATCTCCTCGCCGCCGAGGCCCTCGACCATGGCGCGCAGCATCTGGAGGTGCCGAGGCTGGTCTTCGAGGCCTGTGGTGGAGTGGAGGTGGTCCGCTTGTTCTGGCTTGAGGATCTCGCGCCGGAATTGCTGCCCGAAGCGGTGCATGCGGCCTTCTTCTTGGGAAAGGGCACGCGAGGCGAGGGAGACGTCCGAGTTGTGGCGGGAGAGCATGGGCCGGATGGCGCTGGCGTCTTCGTCTTCGGATGGGGGTGCGGCTTCGTCGAAGGGGGTGGGGTCGACGTCGGCGTCGGCGGAGGTGTTGGTGTCGTTGCGGGAGAGGGTGAGGGAGAGGTCGGTGGGGCTGGCTTGGTCTGGTGGTAGCTGTTCGTGGTCGGGGAGAGGCGGTGAGGTGATTGTGGTTGGGAGGCGGGTCTCGGGGTATTCGTCTTCGAAGCGTTTGATCATTCCTTCCAAAGTCTGATCTAGGAATTGTAGACGACCTGGGCATATTGTCAGTCCTGTCCCACAGTCTCATTGGCTGGAAAGCTGTATGGCACTTACGATAGTTGTTCTGATCCACTGACCGCGACTCCTTCACCAGAGCAGGCTGTAACCGTGCTCGGATCTTGCGTGCACTTCCAAGTAAGTTCTTCGACATATCCTTGGCCTTGCCACCTTTGACAGGGGTTCTCGGCGTCACCGAACCACTACCGCCTTCTGTCATATCGGAGAAGGGATCTGCAGAAGCTCGTCTAGAGTCGTTTCCTCTATTTCGTAAACAAATACCCAATGCCTTGACCACTCCCGTGCCACCAATGACATAGTCTTCGTCTGGCGCCGGCTCATCATCGTCATGATTATGCATCCCTTCGACGTGACCAACGAGATGTAATAACACGTCGGGAACTGCAACCTCCTTCTCACCGCCATGTGGTTCCGATAGTGCTGCAGCCGCCTCGCTGATCTCAGCTACTGGACCCCTCTCCATATTCCACAGGCAATAAGCAACAACCTGCTTAGCCAGTGCCTTGACGACCTCACTCGAATCCGCTGATGGCACCTCAATATCAATGCAGATGATAGTCTGCGATACGCGGACAGCAGCCATTAGCGAGGCGTAAAGAGCGCATGCTTCTTCTTGGTTGGCTTCTTCTTTAGCATTGGCTAATGCTGCCAGACCAGGATTCTCCATGATGTTCACATGAGCCAGGTTCGGGCTTTCCGGTAGAATTTCTGCAAGAGCAATGGCCTGTTCGGGGGTCATTGACACATCTGTGAGATGTATTCGCTTGAGTGTTGGGATTCTGGGTAAATATCTAAGACATTGTCAGCGTGACATTCTCATATCACAAAACCTGCAGGTGCATGACATCTATTGGAAGGGTGCATGGACGAATCACTGATTAGATGTGATCATAGGGGGCATAGGGCTGAAGGCGTAGGGCTGATGTCCAACAAAGGTCATGTCAGCCGAGGCGGCTTGAGCCGCATATTCAGCCGCACCAACAACCCAAATTGGGATATGGGTTGGCCGCCCTTTCGTCACCCAATCGCTGACTGCATAAGAAAGACATCACGTACCTCCGGAGTAACGAAAGTGCACTAGGCTCCGACTCGAACAGGCCATGGTTCTGAGAAAGGTCGATAAAGCGGAAATTGTTCAGCTTTGACAATGCCGGGAACAGGCTCCACAGCGAATCCGGGGTGAGATGGCAGTCGGCTAAGCTCAAGGCATACAGCGAGTTGCTCTCGTTCAAAGCACCGGCTATCACTCCAAGTTGATCCTTGAGGTCATTCCCACCAAGGTCTAACCCCTCACATTTCCCTTCTCGGACATAGCGAGCAACGTGCTGAATGCCTTCAGGTGAGATGTGATTTCCGGCGATGCCGAGACGTCGTAAACCGGACTTGATGACTCCATCAATGATATCACCCAGTTGCGCCGTACTCATCCCACACTCAGCAAGGTTGATGAGCTCAAATTCCCTACCTGCCAATCGTTCTCCGATAGCCTTTCCAAGGACACAAGAGATGTCAGGGTTGGACGTCGTAGAACTTGTCGTTTTCGTAAGATGGAGATGAGAAGCGTGGGCTGGGGGCGTTGCAGGGGCCGCGGCCGGCTGAGGAAATGGGACTTTCGATAAGTCCATCGATTTCAGGGATCGACACATCGTGATGAAGGTTGATATGTACCGCCAGCCATCTCGCCCTATTTTCGAGTTGTTTTTGAACACTATCCTCTCCACGAACCCTCCTTGGGGAACTTCTCCCCATTTGCCTTTCTTCTGCTTTCTCCTTTCCCAGTCCGGACATTTTGCTGCCAATAAACCAGCCAGGATGACTCGAACTCCTTCGTCTGTGAGTCCGCAATTTTCCATTATGACCTCCTTAACAGGGACCACTGCCAGATAATCCCCCAGGGTTATGAGATCGGGGAGCTGAAGCCAGTAGCCTGTCAAGTCCAGCTTACAGACCACACCAGGTAATACCTGTCGTCCAGCTGGATTTGCCAGTTGTTCCGTTATCCTCTTCAATATGGGCGTTTCCCGTAACTGACAACACCTTCGGTATATCCGTACGGGATCTGTCGTAGGTGAGGCCTGCGTCCTGGGTGTGCTTGTGCCCGTTGGAGTTCCAGGACCAGAACTATCACTAGCATTTCGAACCACTTCAACAGGCAGAGTTCCGTTCGCCTCAGCCAGTTTCCGCTTCTTCTCTTTCCTAGCTTTCCTCTCTTCTTCACTCCTCTTCTTCTTCTCCTTCTTTTTGGTATTTTCCGCAGAAGGAGCTTCCACTTCCGTGGCCGTCGTTTCTAGTCCATCTTTTCCATTGGCAATGACTTCCCCATTGCCTTCTCCTGAAGCAGTGACCACACCACCATTCTCCTTGTCATCTTTCACCATTGTCGGATTCTTCAGCGCCTCAGCCTCGCCTTTCTCTACTATCCGTTTCTTCTCCTTCTTCACCTCTTTCTCCTTCTCCTCCGGCACCTTCTCATCCAAATACCGCGGTCCAGACGCAATTTCAACATCCACACAGAATGCCACCCTACGCAGTTTCGACTGATCCAGCTCCACGATATGACACCTCTCCCGATTCTTATCAACATTCAGAACTTTACGCTCACATATCCCATGATTCAACCCCTTCCCAGGCGCTTGTAATTGACCCCCAGAACTCGATAACCTCCTCAAAGCACTCTGTAGAAAGTTCGGCTGGGTAGACTTTGGTGGCGCAGGTGTGTATGGTGAATCGCCAGCAGGCTTGACAGCATGAGGCAGGATCGCATTCTTCGGCGCGCTGGGCCCTATTGGAACTGGTGGTTCATCTGTGCCAGGACTGGCTTGCGGGGACGGTGTAGGTTGCGCGACATGAGGATGTGCAGTTGGCGACGAGGAGAACTTCGAGGATATACTCGAGAGCCATGAATTCCGCCGTGAGCTCGGGGAGGGGGATACGGATTTGGGGAGGCTGCCGTTTAAGGTGGTCGTCTTTTCCGTCGAGGCACTCCGTGAGAAGTTCGGTCTGCTGGGTATGGCTTTCGGGGCGGTAGGTTGTTCTGCAGATGGAGTGTGGCCGTTACTGATTCCATTCCCATTGTGTATGATCTTTGACTTTTCCGGCGGAGAAGTGCTGCTGCGGAATACGTGCGGACGGGTATCTAGATGATAGAGGAGACTGATCAGTTATGTTTCCTCTGTGCTGGCAGATCTTAACTTGGTTGCACTGCGTTGCTGCCAGCCATGCCATGCCAATGCGGCATCGGAGTATGCCTGTCTCTCTTCTGCCCACCTACCTTTGGAATTGTGCTTGCTCATCCAGCTCACATCGACGCCGTGCACACTCTCCATGATCGATCGATTGTGCCTGTGTACTCGTAGTGCGTCTGCTTGCGGTCGTCCCTTTGCCTCGTCCCTTGGGAAGAATTGTGGAAGTCCGAGATATTATCAAGGCTGCGGCTGGGCTGGGAATCGCTCGGTTTCGGTGACTTGGCCTTGATATCCTATCCTGACCTATCCTATCGTGCCTATTCAGTCTTGTCCAGTCCTATCCGTCCTATCGTGGGCCTTCCTGGATGGCGACACTCAGCTGAGATAAGCAGGCCAGCAGCTCAGCAGCAGCTACCTTACTGTTGATTCATTCTGAGCCTGCGCCACGTTGGTAATACTGTAGATGATTGCTGTGCTGATCCAAGATGTTTCGACAAGAATTGCGAGGAGGTTCAAGAGTCGATGTTTGTAACGAGCAAGCTTTCTTGTCTGGGTGTGCCAATTCCGGTAGTAGAGTTCATGACCTGGCTGTCCTGGCGTGCTCTGCTGTGATATTCGGTGGTTCGAGCGGGCGGGCGAAGCGGGCGCTGTCGATTGAGAGAGTGACCGAGAGAGGGGAATCAAAGCAAATGGAGTGAGATGATTGGGCGAGGACACCATCGTGGGGCCGGAGAGGGAGGGGATTTCCGTCATCGCACAGGACACCGGGCCAAACTGACAGTCCCAACTGGATGGCTCGGCTATGTGACTACCACTGTTTTCCTCAAGGGGCGTTCAAAGAGCATTAATAATCTCCTCTACGTGTTTCCCATCTTTGCATTTCTATACACCTTTCTATACCCCTAGTATACAAATGTCGTTGTGCGTCGAACGGAAGTCCAATGTCTCTCTTCCCCAGACCCCAGACTTACAATAACCCCTACAGCCTCAAGGAAATTGAAACGAAACAATTCCAAGAGCCGTCAGTCTGTGCCGAAACCTGCCAACCCATTCCTGCTAGCTACCCTTGCTACCGAGTCGAGTGACAGCGAACATGCACATCGCTGAGTACCTATGCCAAGTCATCGTAAAAATACGACGGTACCGTGGACTCAACATAGGAACTCATGACTTGAAACAAGGAAATCAAAGTACAGAATATATATGATTCCGTGACCTCCCGAGTGCTTGCTGAAAGTAGCTTGTGACTAGGTGGGAGGTAAAAATAATTAATAATCCAAGTACTCCAACCACTTCATGAATCCTCGATATACCTCTTCTGTCCCTCCATACTTTTGATCAAAGTCAATGCCATCTACCGAACGTGTTTCTGGGCTACGAGGATCTTCCAGTTCATGGGATATTCCCACCAGTACTTGGCTTCGATGCTGGTTCTCGTGACCAATTAGACCTCGGAGTCCCGAGATGTGCGGCTATGCTATGTAATCAACCAAGGCCCGAGATACTTCCTTGCGGCATTTTGTGTCCTCGATAAACCCGGCTTGTCTCTGAATTGAGTTTACTTCGTACAATATTGAAGTCAGGACAGGGTTTAGGACAAAATAGAACTGCCATGAAAGAATCTTGATCAATGAGGTCGGCAGAGATGATAGTCGGCAACAGCCATGTAAGAAAGAGCTGGCTCAATGTGACGATCGATCAAGGCATTTTCATGTCAAATCTCACAAACACAGAAGTGGGCGGTCACTTTCATAAGAACATCATTGCTTTAGGTCATTGCCATTCAGGTTTATTCCTGGCGGTATCATATCAACTCCGCATGAACACAAGCATGCATGCTTTTGAAGAGCAGAGCGAGCCGAGCAAATCCCCTAGTCCAGATAGACGCCAGAGAAGAGACGAGAACAACAAGCTTATTCCTTGAGCTCGGCAATCTTGGCCTTGACTCTCTCGACCTTCTCCTCCTTTGTGAGCTTGCGGCCCTTGAACTTGAGAGCCTCCTTCTTCCACTCCTCCTTGGTCTTCTTCTCACCAGCATCGTCAACCTTCTTGAATGGGTCCTCACGGATAGCCTTGTGGGCCTCAGTGTAGAGCTCCTCCAATCCATCAGCCTCAATCTCGTCGTCGATGTAGCCCTGGAATTGGGACTTGTATCGCTCCTCATCATCGTCGGCAAGGGTCTCCATGTACTCAGCGACGTGGCCGCCGAAGATGTACTTGCGGAGGGTGTCGGCATCGAGCTCCTTGCTCTCAATGTCGTAACCTGGGAAACGGTTCTCGGAGTGAGGGATGAGAATACCGCCGTCGGAAGCACCCTTCATGGCACCGAAGATACGGGCACCAGTGGAAGTGCGGGCAAGACCAACATCAAGGAAAGCCTTGAATGGGCGTCTGGAGTCCTCGTCCTCACCAGCCTCGGTCAACTTGTACTCTCCATCAGCCTCCTCAACACCAGCGAAGTCCTCGTCCATGCCGAGCTTCTTGAGAACACGACGGGCGATCAGGAGACCGGTGCAGTATGCGGCGGCCCAGTTGGTGAGACCGTGCTCGATGCCGTAGGCGCGGAGCTCGTGGGAGTAGGCAGCGCAGAAGACCTTGTCGCCAGTGATCTCAGAGGTGACGATCTGCATGACGATGTCGCGGTTGGTGAAGCGGACGACGAGGCGGTACTTTGGCGCATTGTACTTGTTCTTGGCTTGGGTGATGAGACGCTTGCGAGCATAGTAATCGGTCTTTCCGACACGGCGGCGCTTGTACTTAGTCTGGTAGCGACTGGGAGAAGTTAGCATTGAAGTGAGAATGATTGAGGTTGGGGGTGTGGGACACTGGATTTGAGAATTGCGCCTCGAACCACATCTCCAATTCTGCCTCCATAGATGTAAAAAAGAGAATTGACTAACCTGTAATACGCCGAGTTCTTCTGCAACTTGGTGAAAGGCTGTAATCACGCAAAACAATTAGCCCAAATTCCTCTTCCTCGAATCCGCAGTTGACATTTCAGGACCACTGCCCGAACATTCTGCAAGGACTCTCGCGGTCCTCTTTGGCATTTCTGCTCATTCGAGGGACCTTGTTCACAGAGCAGACTGTCGAACAGTCGGATCTGATCCGTCGTGGTAGAGACTCACCATCTTGAGAGATTGGCCGCACTGTTGCTGGTCGTTGATGTTGGATTGAAGGGAGAAGGAGGAAGAAGATCGCGCGATAAGATTTTTGGGATATCGCAGTGTGCGGGCTCGCTAAAGCAAAAAGTTCCCCGCCAGCCGCAGAGTGGAGTCGGGGAAAAAGGTCGTCGACGAGCACGTCTTGAACAGAAGAAGAATACAGCAAAATCATTCTTGCAGACACTGCGATGAGTTCGTATTAATTGCAGATAAACAGCTGCATACTTTCCAGAACCTCCCTTGTGACTGAGAGCACCAAATGGAAGGTTCATTTGCAGCGTCTTCACGTGACTTGCTCCAAAGGTGAAATGACGGCCCGACGATGATCCGGACCCTGCTCTTCCATGCCGATGCCTCGGCTTCTGCTCAGTGATTCCTCACTCTATCAACACCGAGACTACTTCAACGTTTCAATCATTCCATCTTTCACTCCATGTCTCAACAGGACTATCCTGCAGAGTTTGTATTAGAGAGTATAGAAGCCATAATGTCAACTTCCAAACAACCAAAGGTTCTGTAAGTTGTTTACCCCGCTTAACTGAGGGTGCTTCGGCTGATGAGTGAACGTAGACTTTTTGATGTTGGAGGAGTTTGTGTAAGAACGGTCCCTATTATTGCGCTACTTTCATTCTTCCTGCTTTTATTTTCATGGCGTACTATTCGTTCGCGATTGCTGCGAAATTATTCTCTCGGATCGATTCGTATTTGGACTTATCAAGTGACGATCTCAATGCTCGGAGTTGATCAAAGCATAGAATGAGAATTTCAAGACATAACAGTGTGTTGACCATTATACTTAAAACGGTTTAAGGAAACGGCTCGATTCAAGCTTCTGTATCCAAGTGTGGGGAGATATTTCTTGTGATGCCATTGTCTCTGTGCTCTCTTGGGTCATTTGAAAACAAGAACCGTTTGTTTCTTTACCAACCTGGTTTATTTCTTCATCGTGCCTTTTCACCTCTGCATCTATCGAGTAATACCTGGTCCGATGACTCTATACTTCCTGTCATCCCATTCCAAGCACGCACCGGTCGTTCACTTTCCACTTCCTCCCTTTCTTGTTCTTTCCCTCCTTTATCTTTTACCACGAGACACCTCAGCTCAACACAACTACTAACACTCTGCCAGGTACTCTCCCCAATGCAAGCAATCCTCGACTACGAGCTCTCCCACTCCATACCACCAGGCTGGGTAAACCACAGCATATCCAAGAACTCCCCCCACGGCTTCTGGCACCGCCTCGAACGCGGAGAGCTCCCCATGGACAGCAAATTCTTCGCTGGCTTCTCAGAAGACCTACACAACCCCTCATTATGGAGGAACTTCTATCTCGAGAAAGCACGGAAAGCTGATCCTAGTCTACCAAAAGAAGTGGTATGCCTCCTTCATATTCTATCTTGTTATCTTCTTCGAAGCTAATAAAACCCAGCCACCCGTACCAAAAGTCGAAGCCGAATATCTCTTCTGGCAAATGATGTCTCACAGCCGCGATTTCGACCCTTGGATGTACCCCGCTCTGCAAGCTCTTAAGAAAAGCGGCAAATACATCCTCGCAGCACTAAGCAACACCGTGATCTTTCCTAGCGATCATCCGTATTCGAATCCACCTGAGGAGAAGGATATCAGGAGGCTGTTTGATGTTTTTGTTTCGAGTGCTCATGTAGGGTAAGACTCGTAATCATAGACTCACCCAGTGCCACATATCGAGCTTGTTTGTGCCAAAGCAAAACTGACACTTCCTTCTCACAGCCTCCGCAAGCCAGATCCAGCAATCTACGCCTACACGCTGAAAGAAGTCGATTCCTATGCACGCTCTCACGCATCAACACCACGCGGCAAAGCTTTAGGCTGGGCGGATGGCATCCAGGCTTCAGATATCGTCTTCTCCGACGACATTGGCGAGAATCTCAAAGCAGGTAAAGCATTCGGATTCCGCACTATCAAAGTACATCTTGGACGTGCGTATGAAGCTGTCGATCAGTTGGAGGAGGTGACGGGCTTGAAGCTCGCGGGGAGTCATCCGAGAGTACCGATTACGCCTGTGATTAGGAAGCCAGGGGCGAAGCTGTGAGTTTCTGGGTGGGGTGGCGGTTGGGATGAAGTGTTGGATCGGAGCGATTTGGGAGCGGACTCGATGATATCTGTAGAAAGGGAAATGCAACGGAATGTAGGCAGAAAGATGGACAGTATATGACGTTACGATTATGGGAAGCAATCCTTAGAAAGATGCAGTAGTTTTTGCCTCAAATGTGAAAAGTCGTACTTTGGATAAATTTTACTGAATGTTCAATCCGTATATCATTACAAGTTTCAGACAAGCTCACTGAAATCCTCTAATTGAAAGTCCGACTTGGAAGTGAACCTCCTTCAACAATCACGTACATGATACTCACTCGCTCGACTTGTAGAAGCGACAGTCCGTCCATTCCCCGAACGCATCCACGAACCAGCTAAACTACATCTACATGTACACAGCAATACACAGCAATACACCACATCATCCCGATAACGGTCATCTGTTTGTTAACATTTCTCCTTCCTTTCCCTATTCACCTGCATGACTTGGCTACACGACTTTTTGGCTCCTTTTAAACAAACGACGACACAGAATAACAGACTTCCAGCCACCCAAAGTCGCAAGGAGGTAGATGATACTACCATCCCTACCAATATCGAAGTACCGGTATGGATAAGTGTTGAACTATACCCTATTCATCAATGATCAGGGAAAGGACCACTTCATTATAAGATTGCCGGACACTTTTCGCAAAGACCACGGACCAAAGGTTGACACTAACAGCAAGAAGCCCACCTGGTGAGTGAGTAGTCTCACACATTGATACAGACAGCCTTCTTACAAAGGATGCTGCAATAGCTGGTTCTGATAGTCTATGCCATTGCCTGCATTCACTGGTACAGACAGTATGTTCCGCGAGTCAGATACTAGGTACTTCATAGACTGCTACTGTGCTACGGATGCCCCCCAAGCATTCAACTTCAACTTGAGCAGATGACTTTGTTAATTCTTTCCCGTTACGATACGCACTTTAGACTCTGCAAGGGTATTCCGTGCTATTGATGAATCAGCTCGCCAAAGAAAGTATCGAATGAAACGAACACTACTAAGTTCAGACTCACTGCATGAACCGAATAAGCAGCCAGAAAAAAAATTAAAGTCAACAAAAGCAACGGTATTGGTATTAATCATCCCTCTCATCCCATCCCTGTACAAACATGCAATCCGCGCCCCTATGCTATCTACGTAAAAGTCCAATGCAGTATACAAGAAAAGCGACCACCTGTCAAAATCATAACATCATCACTCCTCAACAAAACCACTCAAGTACAAGGATCCCCTTGATCAACTCACTTCTCCGGACTCGCCACCCCCGCACCACCAAGTATCAAGCTCTCCAACTCCCACGGACTAAGCGTACTCCTCCTCCTACTCGCCCTCCCTTTATCCCTCCCCGTCCCCAACTCCCTCGCTTTACGTTTCCGCGAGCGAGCATCATTGACGCTCCCAGTATCCACTTTCTCCCCATCTCCCTCCCTATCTCCGTCTCCATCTCTGTCTCTGCCTAAAGGCTGAGCATGCTCCACAACACCAGATCGATAATGAGATCGTGATTCAGATTCTAATCTTGGCTGTGAGTCGTGAGACTGAGATTGAGAATTTTGAGCAGGCTGAGCACGTTTCGGCGTAGGCGGCGGCGGCATCAATTTCCTCTCCTCCTCACCTCTCTTCGCATCCCTCTCCTTCTCTGACACACCACCGACGCCGGCCCCTCTAGCCCTCGATGTTGAACCAACAGCAGGAGCAGCAGCAACACCGCCCTTCCCTCTCGCAGCCTTTATCTTAGCCCTCACCCTCGCCGCATCAGCTTCTCGCTCGCTAGCCGCTAACTTCGCTGCAATACTTGCCATCGTCAATGGACTCTGCATAGGCGGCTGTTCTCGTGGACGAGGAAGTCGGGACTCTGCTCCCGTGCCTCCAGATCCGGCATTACCGAGTTTGAGGCGAGGCGTTGCTTGGGGTTGGGTCTGTCGTGCTGATGTGTTCCGAGATGAGTTGGAGGATTTGGTCGGTGATGATGAGCCAGAGCGGGAACTTGTTTGTGGTTGTTGGAGGACGGGAGGCGGGAACGATGTGCGGAGGAGGGAGACTTCGTCTGGTGAGGATGTGCCAGGAGCAGATCTACCTGCCGGTGTATTCTCCTTTTTCGCTCCTCTGTCTCTCCCCATTGACTGAGGTGTGGATCTTGCAGACGCCTGCTTCTTTGGTGATGCAAGTTGCAAGAGATCGTAGGTATTCTCTTCCACGATCGTTGTAAAGCCATCATGCTCCTTCTCCTTCCTTGGGATGTATGGTGGACTTGGAGCTGCTGCTCTAGAGTTCCCACTGGTCTCCTTCAGTGGCGACAACTGTGGTGGTAGACCTGGTGACATTGACGACGCAGTGTGGATGGTATAATTCGCCTCCTCATCTTCTTGCTCTTGGTCTTCTTCATCGGGATCAACATCCTCGTCCAAAGGCTCTTCCTCAAAAAGGCTCGACTCGGAGTCCTCGTCCATCTCATCATCGAAATCACCCATGTCTGGATCCGGCATCTCTGAATCATCCATAGCATCAATATCAGCTTGAGTGTCACCCTCTCCATCTTCCTCGGCAACCATGCTCAAGCCAAAGCCATCTCCGTTGTTCGCAGGACCATCATCCTTGTTCTTCAACGGGCTCAGCATCAATCCCATCTTCAATTCTTCCAGATTGACAGTCTGCCCACTCCTTGCCATACGCTTCCTCCACCCATCCATCATACTCACAGCATCTCGCCAGCGATTCTCCATTCGTTCCCACCCCTCCCTAAGTCTGATAATCTCCTCTTCTCTAATCTCCACCTCTTCCAACGGCACGAAACTGGGATTCGTAAGCAACGTCCTCACATGCTCAAGCACAGCTTCCGTCTCCTGAGCAAGGTTATCATATCCGCTCTCCGCCTGCACAATCATATCCTGCTGTCCCTCACGCGTCGAACCATGATGTTCCTTCTCCCAGCCACTCAAAGTTCGCAGCGTCTCGACGGTGCGTCGGGCCAATGCTGCAAGATGTTCGTTTTCCTCGGACAGGCCCCTTGCGAGCTCGGTGAGGAACTCATTCGTCTCGCTGCGGAGATCATATCCGTCCTCTCCAACACCAATACTTCCCATCGCGCCAGCTCGCTCGTCTACCTCACCTACTCCAGCAACAACTGTGATTTCTCTGCTTCCAACGACTTTCCCACCTCCTCTAACGCGACCGTCACCAACATGTTTCTTGAGTCCTTCAAGAGTACGTTCGCGTTTCCGCACTTCAACTGCACATTGACTCCTCGTCTGTTGAACTAAGACCTTCATGCGCGCCATCTCCTCCTTCAACACTCGATTCGCTTGTTCCGCGCTCTTGAGTTGTAACCTCATGGCGCGTTCGGTGGACTCTGCAATGCCAAGTTTCCGCTGCGCTTCTGTGTGTTTGGTGGATAAACGTTCCATATCTGTAGTATGGCGAAGGGTATCTGCACGTAGGGTTCTGAGGGTTGTGGTGAGGGTTTCGCGTTGTGCTGCGTCGCGCTGTCGCTCTTGGTATCAGCATGAACTCAATACAATGTCCCAACTCTCTTGTTCTTTCCCCCAATTTGGTTTCCCTTGATGCCCTCGCACCAATCCTACCCGCATATGGTAAGAGAAAGTTTGTACTTACATCCCGCCTCAAAATCAAATCATTAACCACACTCATCACCCTCCCCATCGTCTTCTCTAACCCCTCCCCACCATCAGCAACCGCCCTATCCGGACGCGCAAAATCGATATTCTGGCCATTTCGCAGCAGGCCGCGGGATAATAGCTGGTTATTGATGTATAATGAGGCGGTCCGCAGGTTATCGGAATCCATTTTTGTGTTTGTGGTGGGAGCTTGGAGCTCGTACTGTTGAGATTATGTTGTGTAGGGTGCTTGATGAAGTGTGCGCAATTGTTCCACAGCCTCGAAAGACTCAATTCTCGAGGATGCAGGCGCAAATAGATTGTGGACCGAACTAGAGTCTGCGCAGGTGTCGGATATACTCAAGTCCAAATTCTTCTCCGTCTCTCGCGTCTGCAACTACAATCGCAAACCCGCTCTTTCTTCACAGTGTTCTGTGTTGCTCGCCAGAAGTCTCCTTCCAGCTCCCAATCGTGGTATTTCTTTGTTGTATCAGTCGCATCAATCTCTTCTCAGCGATAACTTCAGTATTTGTCGAGTCGCGGGGTTGTGTGGTGCAGCTTGTCTCATGCAGGGCTCCCAGTGATGAATATTTTGTCGGTCGCGATCTTGCGTTGCACCCCGTTGCCGTGTAAACAAAGCCAGCGCATGCTTGTGCAGGGATGACGCGAAACCTTATTTGCACGTGACCGTGCACCACAACCACATCTTCAACCTAGGGCTAAGGCGAAGGACGAGAAGGATAAGGACTTTGATGATGATTTCGAGCTCCTGCTGGAGTACGTTGAGGTTGTCAAGTAGGAAAGGGGCGTCGCCAGATTTCAAAGGAGAAGCGCTACGATGTTAAGTCATATTACTTCGCAGAAGAAACTACATCTCCCATCAAGTCAGTTCAACGGGTGCAGTAGTGAAAGACATCCATCAATTAATTTATTGTCTGTCTGTCACGTCAATTTCTCAGAACACGCTCTAGGCCAATTCATTCATTTCTATCTCCTTCCTCCCTGACTGACGACCGCGCAAGCTCACGATATGCGACACCCTCCCCCCTCCATCTCCCTTCCCCCTTCAGCCCCCGCTTCCCACCTCACCCTCTCCTCACTCAACCCCTCATCTAATCCCAGCCCCATTCCAATTCACTTCACACCCCTCATCACCACCTCGTCAGGACCACAATACCACTACAACACCAACCATGTCATCGGAGCAAAGCTAAGCAGAGCAATGCCATTCCCTCGAAAAAAGCAACCCCTCTCAGTAGAAAAAGAAACCCCCCCGAACACAGACATTAATATACATATTTTCATCATCAAACCAAACCACCTCCAACCCACCACTCATCGCATAAGAAGAAACACAAATGACACCCTTTCTATGCCTGCCTGTTTGCCTTGCTTTGCTAGCTTGAGGTACTTGCTCATTCATTTTGTAAGCGTTGCTTTGCTTTACTTTACGTTCATTTAAGTAGAAAGGTAACCACCATTCGACCAAGCATCCTCCCATCTCTGTCTTTGACAGCTTATGGGCAACGCTCACAAAACGCCAATCAATCATCAATAGCCACCCAACCCCGATTCTAAGAAGTAGTTTACTCTCACTGAATGTGCAAGCAAGAAGAAGAAGTAAAAATTAGAAGCTGAAGCCGAAGCTCCTGAAGCTCCAGAAGCTCAAAACGCGAGAGCAAAAGAAGTAAAAAGGGGTATGTGAAGGAACGACTCGAACAACAACCAAAGAAGCGATACGCCGAAAATGACAATGCATCCATCCATCCATGCGATAGGCAGGTTCCTGATCATCTCAGAAAATAACGGAGAAGAGCCATTTCATGCCAGCCAGCGAATCCTTCCATCATGCCAACCATGTCTATGCTCATGCTCGTGTTCATGTTCACATGTACCCAACCAAGCCCAACCATCCATCCATCATGATATAACATGACCCCATTCCTCATGAGCTTATGCACGTTTATTCATAGCAGCACTCGCCCCCGCAGAAGCCATGCCGCCCTCCAGCTTTCCACTAACGCTTCTGGTGACACGTGGTAGACCGCTGTTTCCAGGTGCTAGGCTGCCACCGGTGCTCGTACGCTTGCTACCCGTTGCTGAAGACAGACCATTGATATTTGATTGTCGTCGAGGTGGTACGGTGTTCTTGCTAGGGCTCGATCCGGAAGTCTCTCTCGATCTGACAGCTGTGCCGTTCTTGAAGCTCGTCGCGGGTGGTTCGGGGAGAGGTCGGTGTGCGCCGGAGGGAGTGGTGGCCACGGTGTTGGTCCTCTTGATGGGAGACTCGTTTCGTGCTGCCATGCGTGGGAGGGGGGCGGAGGCTTTCTGACCCGTGAGGAATTCATGGCGGACGGCTTCTTCTGGCTTCATGCGAGTGTCGGGATCCCAACGAAGGCAGCGGGCAAGGAAATCGAGGAAGGCCTCGTCGTCGCACTTAAGGACTTGTTGTAGTGTCTTGGAAGATGGTTTGCGTCTGCGTCCCTTTGAGGAGACGGTAAGACGAGGCTTGCCCATTGAGTCGAAGAACAGCTTCTTTCGGGTGCTCTTATCGATCAGATGCTTTCCTGGTGGACCAAAGACCTCCATGATACACGAAAGTTGCTCCTGCTCGTTTTCACCAGGGAATATGGGAACACCAGTGTAGAGCTCGGCCAGAATACATCCCAAACTCCACATATCGATAGGCATACCGTATGTCATTCCAAGGATAACTTCCGGGGAGCGATAGAATCGAGACTGGATGTATGTGTAGACCTTCTCGTTCTCAAAACAGCTGGAACCGAAATCGATAACCTTGATTTCGGAATGCATTGGGTGGGCGAGCAGAATATTTTCGGGCTTTAGATCGCAATGAATGACCTTGTGTTGCTTCAACAATAACAAGCTGCTGAGCATCTGCTTGGTGAATCGACGGACGATCTTCAAAGAAAATCCTTTGAAGGCATTGGACTTGATGAACTCGTAGAGATTCATGTCAAGAAGTTCGGTAGAGATGCAGAGATGACCACGGAAGTAGAAGCTTTGGGTGAAGTTGACCATGCTGTGCTTGTTTTTGGGGTCCTAGGATCTGGTCAGTCACGATTCCAACATACAACGGCAGCCAACATACCCATTCGCGCAGCTTTTGCAAGATGTTCACTTCTACCAAAGCCTGCTGATGGAAACGCTTCTTGTTGCGAATAATCTTCACAGCAACCAGCGTCCCCAGCTTGTGATCAATGCATCTTACAACCTGGCCGAAACTTCCCTTGCCTAGAACATCAACGATCTCGTATCTGTAGGACAAGTGGTCTCCAGCGATGATGCTGTAATCTCCCCTCTCATCATCGTAGCCAAAATTGGCCGTATCAGTAGCCAATTGTCCAACATGCTTGGCGGCGTTTGGTGTTCCGGCGAAATAGACGTCTTTGTAGTCCACAATCTCTCCACGCTCAAAGATGTTCAGGTTGAGGACCTGCAAGGCCGATTGGGGTGATATGCGTTCTTGGGGAACAGCTCGTTGGCGCAGTGCATCAAGAATGGCAGCTGCTTGTTCGGTGTCCTTGCGTCTAGTGGCGAGCTTCTTGACTTCAGATTCTGCAATCATGTCGTCCTTGTCAAGATCGGCGGTCCAGCGATCTGTCGATCTGATGGTGCTACTGGAGCTCTTGGAGTTCAGCATCTTGTGCATGACAGATGACGTTGAGCGTGCAGATGGTAGAGGCCTGTCGCTTTGTGTTGGGTGCTCTTTCTTGGGGCTGCCGTTGAGACCCCAAGAATCACTGCGTGTTCTGTCGTGACCGTTGAAGATGGTCATGCCTGAGATTGAGCTCTTCCGTCGTTTGGAGTCAAGGAAGGTTGTGGATTTGACACTAGGGCTAGGGCTTGGCACGCTTTGGTTGTTCGAGGAGTTGATGGTAGCTGATGCAGGTAGACGTGGTGGAGGCATGTTGTCATGCTTTGGCGGTTGAGGAGGATATTCGGATTCTCTCTCGCTAGCGGCATGTGATGCGTTGATGTTATTCTTCGAAGTGCTCCTCTTCCAGCCGAGGCTTAGCTTGCGGCGGAGGGAGGTACCCGAAGATGGTGTTGAAGGCTCTTCTGGACTTGATGCTCTAGTAGGGGTGTCATTCTTGACTGGCTTTGACAACTTCTGGGCACGTGGTCCTGTTAATCTAGCTGGTCTTTGGGGCTCCGTGGTTGAGGTATCCGTAGCAGAAACATCACCGCTGGTCTTGGATCTTGGCATGAACGAGTGCTCGCCGCCATTTTTTGGCAGAGAGGATGAGATAAATGGCGATACAGCTTGCCTCGTTTGCCGAGAATTCATAGGGATGGGCTTAGTAGTCTCTGGACCACTACCACCAAGTTGAGATGAAGATTCCGATCGCAAGAAGTGTATTGAACTACTGCTTCTCATATGAGAGAGTGTGTCTTCGGCCTTGGAGTCCGTTCGCTTCCTAGAAAAGAATGAGGCCTTCGAAGCAGTCATCGGTGTGCTTGGAGTTTTAGCATTTACACGACGGGGAGGCGGTGTTGTTTGCCCGTCCGAGTACGAGGTGTCCTTGTCCTGGAGAGCTGCAATTTTGGCCGTTGTAGGAGTACTCAATGGCAACAGATTCAGTGGAGGGAGACGTAGAGGTTGCAGGTTCTTCTTTTTGACAGGTGCAGCATTATTATGCTGGTCATCTGACGTTGCAGTAGGACCATATTTCCTGACCTTCGGTTCTCGATCGTTCTTTGGCGGATCTCGAATCGAACCTCTCCCTGACAAACTATTGGTGGAAGTGCTATTGATACTGCTAGCATCGAAAGGCATACTGGACTTTCGCTTGAAGAATGGTGGCTCTGCTGGCGAGTCTTTCGGCGACTCATATGCTTTTGGAATTGCTGGTACAGGTGGCACTTCCTCCTCTTCATTGTTTCCAGTCGAACTATGCACATTTCTCGGCTTCGGTGTCGGTAGCCTCGACGAGGATGGTGGTAGCTGCATTCGAGGTTGTAACGAGCCTGTCGAAGTACGAGAAGTGTTATAGCTTGCATTTGAAGCATTCGAAAGACCAGAACTATAGGACTTACGGTTAAGGTCCGGTGTAGTCCTGCTCGAAGATGGAGTTGACACCTTTCTCGGTAACATCGAAGGGGATCTCGACGATGTTCGGATGGTAGATGATTCGGGTTGAGGAGTTGGTGGAGTGTTTGGCATAGGAGGCGGACCTTGAAGAACTGATAACCGCTTCGCCCTTCGTGCATCCGTAGGACTGACTGTTCTTGCACCAAGTCCAGTGGCATGAGAGGAAGAAGTTGGCATCCCGGGCATAACAGACATCCGCTTGTTCGAGGAGGATGGGGTGGTAGTGCCTCGTCCATTGGGTCGTCCTGGAGATCTGCCAGCAAAGGATGAGGATCTATTATGATCTGGAGTACCCGTCTTTGCTGCCAAATGCGTCTGGCCCTGCCTTGAAGGTGGCTGAAGTGATTTCGTCTTCGCTGCTCTTGACGCGGTGAGCCCTCGAGCCCCATCCGTATAGGTTGGCGCGCCTCCAATGTTGACACGCGTAGATACTCCTCCTGTATCAGAGAGTCCCTGCGAAGATACACTTGATGCCAGACTCGGCCGCCTTCTCTGTGCTGCCCGCGTATAATCTGAATCCGAACCTGTCACTCCTGGTCCTATGGACTTTCTGGGAGCTTTGGCAGCATTTGCCGTGGCACTACCAGATATTGGGGGATATTGACTTTGCCGCCTGGACCTCATGGCAAGGGGAGCACTGGGGGGATCCATATTTCCAGTTGCCCCAGAAGCAGTCGAGGATACGCTGCTCTGTCGGGTTGATGTACTCTGCCGCCGTAATATTGAACCTGCCCTCGCTGGCCTTGGTCCAGTTGAAGGAACACGCCCTCCCGCATTCCCTCTCACTTCTGCCGTAGATGTGCTCATTGCTTCGTTCGGTCGTTTCCCACCTATTACGCTGCTCTCTATCACACTTGGTCGTTCAAAATTGAAATCATTAGACGCGGTAGCAATACTGCTCTGAAGGTCGTCGAAGCTAGGGGAGGGTAGGAATTCGTAGGATCCGCCTAGGTTCTCATCTGCACTAGTATGCCCGCCAAAGGAAAAGAGTGAGTGGTTATTTCGAGTCGAGGCATGGAGGGTTGGTTCTCGCACAGATCCTGTACGCGCTCCTGCGCCTGGATCGTAATTTTCTTGTCTGCCAAAGGAGTAGAAGTCAGCAGGGCCCGGGGGCTGGTTCTCGACAGTGAGATTGGCGTACGCCTTGGACGGTGAATAGTCCGGCCTTGGACCTGAGGGAGCTTTCTTTTCTCGAAGCATTGGAAGGGTTCTCGAGTCGCCCGCCAGCACCAGCAATTGAGCACAAGCAGCCTGATCAGGGTCCTCCCGTTCGCGTCTGTTCGTCTGTTCTGATGGAAGCTCAGTCCGTCCAAGGGCCGAGGTGTTCGCTGGGCTATTTCATTTCAAGAGCAGGTCGGAAGGGTTCTCCTACAGGGTAGACGTGGTGAGGTAGAGCGGTGCCCCCAGGTTTTACTTCGAAGGCGTCTGGTGAGCGGTGGGCCCTCGAGATCGTGACGGTCGCTGCAGCTGAGGGTGCTGTGCTCGGTCGCAGACAGTGCTGAGAACAGATGCAGCTGTCAATGTGTCAAGACTACTGGTGCTCACCTGTTCAGTGCGTCTGGTGTAGAGGTATAGAATATTTGGTGGTTCCTGCAGTCGACCGTCGGTCGTGAAATTGGATGCGGTGGTACCTCGAGTCAACCGTACCGCTTCTTTGCTGCGCTGCACTGCGAGGCCGTATCCGTAGAAACTAAACAGTACAGGGGTATGGTAGGCTACGCCTGATGCAGTGGAGTGGAGAGCACCAGGAATCAGCCGTCAGGGCAAGGGGACAAGCGAGATGGACTGGCCTAAGAGCGAATAGGAGACAGTCAGACAGTGTCAATAATGCCTGAATGTTATGATTATGGACCTGTTGCATCTTGTTTACGGGGCAGATCAAGAGATAAAGAGAGGGAAAGATAACATTCATTCGCAGTACGGCCATAACCGGAGTATTAACGTCGCACCTGCGATGATGCCCTGCCATCGGAGCCGTTCGTCGCTCTTTTATCCCCTTGCATCGTCTTTCATCCAGTCTAGACCAACGATACTCCAGCATGAAGGTATCTATGTAACCTCGAGGCTTTCCTCGCTTCAATGCAGCCATTGTGGCCGGACTCCGGATCTTGTTTGTTATAATCAATGAGTTCCACGATCTGTTCTTCGTCCTTCTTGCTTCAAGTTCCAGGTTGTGAACGATCGGCTGCCACGCTTCAAGGGCACTACCGATGCCCCTATTCATTCCTCGCGGGAACGGGAAATTTACCCCTGACAGGCACATCGCATCGCAACACACGCCTCGTAGTCACTGATCTGCCCTTATCCGCTTGGTATGCCCACTAACCAAATACTGCAGCGCGCGCGCTGTGGCTAACGATTAAACGGCCAAAAGCCCCTTTTCCAATCTCTTCAGTAGCATCAGGAACAAACAAAAATCTTCGTTCGGATGTAGCCTCTTCCCACGCAGTGCTGCCGTCATTTGTTTAAGAAGGATTTTGTTTATTTCATCTTATTGCCTTTGTTTACAGTCCGTGCTCATTGATTCATGCAATCTACATTTCGTGCCTGAACCCAAGGGCAAATGAAGATGCTGGTAAGATTGGGCATGCCAAGAAACGTCTCGGCAATCGGCTACATTGCGGGGAATTGAAATATCTTTTCTCCGAGATGCGAAAGTCAACATTCTCAGAAGTTTCATTATTCGTCCTTCACTTCTCTCGTTATAATCGTCACACTCACTCTTGTTTGGTTGATAATTCGCACAAAGATCGTGTGATACGCTTACCGTGTCTGATAGTGACACCACAATTTCGGTCTGTCAGTTGTCTTCACTCAAAGTTAAATACTTTCAGTGGATATATACCGCTGCTCTCATACTAAGTCGAGTATCTGCTCACTGCCCGACTATACTTCCCTCCCGTGAGTAACAAGACTGACGAGTTCACGAGGACATGCATTAGATATAGGCACATGTCAGCGGGGAAATTCAAAGAGTCTATCTACCTTCAAAAGCAATTTCCATCAGATGTTTGCATCACCTGTGCTAAGCTGCTCTCCTGAAAGAGGTACTTTTCATTGTAGCATTCTGCGTATAAATACTTCAAGATCTTTATGATATCAGGAGCACCGGTTAATGGGATGCTAGACACCGACGACCATAGTCTGACATGGGAGGATAACCGCTCTCCGTTCTCTTATCAGTGATTCTGAGAAGTTTGATTGAAGAAGACCTCTAAAGAAAGAGAGACATCATTTCGTATTTGAGATCATCGGACACTTCTATATAACACTTTCTCACACAGAGAAGTCATATATCGGCTCTTGATAACCTGGCGAATGACAACGGCTTTTCTTTCGGAACGAATTTAATTGCCTATTACTCCGTTTGCTGTATCGCTTACGATTTTTTGTTTGCCACGCAAAATCATAACTGAGTGATCATCGACTTGGTAAAATTGGGATTTTTAATCCATATCATCCTCTTCTATTTTCTTTCAGAGCCAGTAAGACATGGAAACCCGCCGTTGTGGTAAAGATGAAAGTCAGAAGGCGTCTTGCCGTTTTCTATGTATTCCCAGCAATACTGCGAAGATGTCATCTTGTCCTTGATCGATTTCTTGAGATATCTATATTCATTGAGGCATGTTTCCCGTACCTCCCTCAAATTGGGCACTCTCTCCGATGGTCTGGACTGTTACTGTGCCCAGGGAGCAGCTTATCTCTAGAAAGCATATTGCTTTTCGTGATCCCTGGATACCTCCATGTCACTTGCCTGTTTTGAGAGCAATACCTTGCATATGACAGACGTGTACGTTTGGGTGATGATGCTTGGTAACCAGATCAGTGTAATTTAATATGTAAGTAGGCCGAAAGCGGCCGTTAAGAAGCACGTTTTCTCAAGAGCTTCAAAGTGTTTCCGGACAGTGCAGTATCGAATGTCACTCCAAGTCGGTTCGGCTCGACTTCACTCTTCAAAGATGTAGTTTCACAACAGCATTGTCAACCTTTTTTCAGTTGTCACTTTTAAATTGCGAATTTTGGGTTGATACCTGTTTTTCGTTGCTTGTATTCACTTCGAATTGTTTTCAGCCTCATGTCACAGTGGAGATCAGAAGCCATCTCTCAACAGACAGATTCTCACAAATTAGTGCCCACCGAAAGTCTTCTTTACTTCCTCGCTTGAAGTCTCTGGCCGTGCTATTCCTCCACATCTGGTAATCTCCTCGGGCCTTAGCTTGGTGTTTGTACTCACCTACTTACATCCGTTGCCATCCTTTACTGTATCCGGCAGCAGTGAATGTGATGTCAAATCGACTCAATAAGTATCATTATTTCCCTCTCTTTTGATGCCTTAGGCACGTTGATAACATGTACAGTTGCGAGACGTGTTTGCTATGCTTGGGAAAGCATAAATAAATCAGTCTCATTTCAACACAGAGCCGTCGCACAAGCTAAAAAAAGCGACGAAATTCTTCTTATCGGGGCTCTGGGTTCGAATTGGAAGTTTCAAAAGCACTAAGCCTTTATATCGAGGAGATAGAAGAGTTTACATACAGAATTGTACCGAAGGTACATAGACCGAGACTGAACGCCGGGAATCTGATTTGTCAAAGGCGATAATGTTATTGCGCCCCTCCCTTTCCGTGAACTTGGCAGCGAAGCAGTCTTGACAAAAGCGATCTTAATCTCGCCTGAGAAATATTGAGAGACGAGGAATTCTCTTCGGATTTTACGGAGGTGATTGAAAATTGCTCAGAACCTGCAATCAAATGATCACTTGAGGCCAGTGTCGAAATGGTAGACATTTGGCATTCCCCAAGTCGTGCAATGAGAGACCGAGATGTGTCTTCTGCTGGTTTTGATTATTTCCTTTTCGTTTCTAGTGACTCGGAATTCCATCAGATGAATGCCAAGCGTTATACATGTTGTTAAGCGAAAGTAGAGGATGAGGTGATCGTGGCTAACACTCAGTCCATTTTCTCGGTATCTCACCCACAACTTGATCAGGAAAGGATTCAAACTCAAGCCTCAGTTATTTAGAAATGAATGTATTGCTACTCCATTCTACCAAGTACTAGTCTAGTCAACGTCGTCACTAGATATACTTTCTTGCCTTTGTAAATTCCGCCCTGCTTTAGGAGAAACCTCCTACGAGGTGAAAACTCCCATTGCAGTCGCATCTCGTTCGTCCCATTTTACTGGCACTTGAAAGAAGAGATCTTGTCGTTGGCACCCCCGAGCTTAGGGTTGTTCCAGTTGGTGGAGACAGAGAACAATTCGTTGGTGCAGGTAGTGGAGCTGGAGACACAAGTCAGCTTGGTCCCATACAGTTGCCAATATTGGTGGGTAGTATTATTGTAAACGAGGGTTATCGGCTCAATGATGAAGCAAAAGATTATGAGTTTGGAAAACATACTCGTAGAAGAAACACCACACGTTGGGGTCAAGGGTAACTCGGAAAGAGCTGATACGGTTGTTGTAAGCTGGCGCGACAGGCCCTAGTTTGGTCAGCTTCTCCACGTCCAATAACTGCAAGGTATAGAGTTGCGCAAGCCAGATTGTCTCGGGGGAATCGACTTACAGCATTTGCCATCAGCTTCCGTGGTGAATTGCTGTGGAGTTCCCGCGAAGTTCTCATCTGGATAGATAGCAATGCGGGCAGCTGCCGCGCTGGCAGTGCCGGCGGCGAGAGCCAGAACAGAGAGATACTCGAAGAAGCGCATGTTGGTACGTTGTTGAACGAGTTTGATGTGTAGAAGATGTGGTCTTTGAAGGTAAGAAGGAGATGTTGGTGTTGTAAATACGTAGAAGAAGATTGTCTGATGAGTTGATAGAGAGAGAAGAATGAGCAGCGAGATGCTCTTTATTTATGATGGCTCGGTCGTCTTAGAGTTGCAAGCACGCAGGTATACAAGAAATTTCATCTGAGTAAGACCGTGTATCCATGTCACAGTAGGAACCCGTTTTGGGTATGCATGCCAGGGATTTTTGAGTCCACGATATCCGATACGAGCTGCCATGTTACCAGCACTACCTAGGAGTTTTTCAAATCATCGGCCTTCGAAGCCTGATACAATTACTGACAATTCATATTGTCCTTATGCCGAGGCTTTACTGTTGATCGACGAGCGAGGAACTGTAAAAGACTGTCAATGTAATGCAATCAGCTGATTCTGTGTAAACAAAGCCACAGCAATATATGCAAGTGTATCCAAGCAAGAGCCATGGCGCATATAAGCGATGTACGCGACCACATCTCAGGAGTACGGAGGTACACCCCATGAGTGTTACGCTAGCGCTAGCAGGGAGAGCTCAGGTGTACAGCAAGAATTCCCTAATGAGGAGAATGTATTCAGCGAATAGCTTCAATTATCGTGAGAATCGTATCTGGAATGCTTCAGCGTGGTTCTTGTCTATCTCACTGATGCTAGATCCTTCACCAATAACCATTTTAACGGGACAAGAAAGCGTTTATCATCTCCGCGGACGCCTGAGAGTGTCATTTGCCGAGGATCTCATCCTGTCATCTTCTGAGATGTGCTTGAGGGGATCATTTCCTTGGCTTAAGGCACCTTGAATACTATGAAGGATGCTATTATCATAAAATTTGAGATATGAAAGTCTACCAAAGCTAAAGCTAAAGATATGGTATAAATCGATGTACGGAAATGAAATGTGGTTGTTATGTGGCTTCACGTAGCTCAGATTTCCAAAGGCGCTGAAACTCGAAAAGGCAGAGGAGAGCAAAATAATATTCATGGGTACCTTCAAAGTATTGACTGATATATGCACTGCATTGTTTCCTCCCGCTCTCAGTCAATAACTCCCAGTAAATACCTCATTCTGCCCAACTTGAAGAGCTTTCCTCCGTCTATCACCTCGACACTTCGAGATGCCTGTACAATCGCGGCAAATACCATTTCCAATAAGGATTCCGACCTTAACCTTGCTGAACGATACAGAAGTTCCATTTCACGGCCGCAGCGTTCTCGTTCCTTCCTGCAGTACGGACGTAAGCAAATCGAATTATCGAAGCGAGGCGAGCCAAGCAAGACCTGCCAAGGAGCATGATGCAGTCAGCTGGGCTGGAGAAAACATAATTTGAATCCCGACTGCTGACAAACATCCGAGCAACGACGTCGCATTATGAATGGATAAGTCATGTGTTGTCGAGCCACTCACAGGCGTGTCAACAACCAGGCGGCTTCTATCGAGCCATATTATCCTGGCATGGACTCAACTTTAAATCCCGATTGGACTTTGTCTCTGGTCTTCTAGCAGCTTAGAGGCGCGAGGGAGAGGTCAAGCAAGATCTCGTATCGAGCAATAGTAAAAACCACCGGGAAGTCATTTTTTAATTTGGGAGAGTTGTGGCGAAATGGTCACAAATTCTTTTCGATATTCAGACTCAACCGAAGGTCCAAGCCTCTTGAAAACCATCGAATCAAGCAGAGTTGATTCAAAAATAACGCAAGAAATTGTCATAAGATTGCCACGAAGGTATTCGAGTTGAGACTGTAGATCTATATCCCAGTATCTTTCAACTCTATCGGAGCTTGCCTTTCCCGAAATAGGTGACTCGCCATATGTAAAATGCCATCGTTGCGTTGCGCCCATTATCTTCTTCTCGGAAGTACTTGCTGATGTACTCAAGTCTCTGCAAATACCCATGTCTACCCATGATCACACATGAAATGATAACTTCAGCCTGCTCAGCTATAGGAGGTCCTCGCATTCTACACTAACGTTCGTATTGTATCGCCCAAGAATGCAACAAGAACCCTGGATCCTACTTCGGTTCGGCGGTGCAGACAGGATGCAGGCTGAGTAGATCTTACTCCGACGAAGTCGAAATTGAGGCCTAAGACCAAGCAACTCAAAACCTTCAGGGCAAAGCAAAGGGCTTCACCGCCATACGACATATCAAAGGTTACGGCCGTAAGCTATCACAGTTTCTATGAGTCAAATGAGTTGATTGGAGACGTCTACTGGCTGTGTTCGAATTTGATGAGAACAACATCCCTGCGAGCTCATCCGCAAATTTTCCGAGGCAGACTGTATCGTTTCCGCTCTTTGCCACGACTCAGCTCTCCTGATCGCTGAGCCGTCGACGGCCAATCCTGGTCACTAAAGAGAAGGTAATAAGTTGATATTGGCAGGCAAAAGAACGTGCTGTTTCATATCCAATTTGCGATTGGAAATACGAGTGGTGGGTTTTAGGAAACACATAAAACCGTAAGAATCCAGGAGAGACTGGTAACAGGGAGAATTTGTCTAAGCGTAACCTGAGTTGTGACACCCTGCAACGTGTCTGTGACTGTCTCTTTCTTTCAGCGCCGGAAGAGGGTTGATTTCAATCATTCTTTCTTACAGAAAACTATCGTATTGATGCTCTTGGAGGCTCACGACTGCGCTGTCTGAACAAAGTGCCAATGATGTTACTTGAAAGACAGCCCTGTCCCTCTATACAACTTAGTACCAAAAAGAAAACAGGTCACTTGCACTCTGTCGGCTAATTGAAATTATCGGAAATTGCGAAGTTGCCAAGAAGGAACTTCTAGGAGAGAACCTCCCAATAGGCTCCCTTCTTTGGGAAGCTCTTACTACATCCCAAACGACATTGGTATCGTTCTGGGGTCTATAGAAACTAGTGCATGCTTTGGCGCCTCTCATTTTTTCAAAGTGTGGTTCGTCTGACAGTTGTGACTGAATTCCTACATTAAGCGAGGCGAAAAGCAGCCCAAATGATGATGTTGCACTTTCAAAGATGTCTTGCTTCTATGCGCACCTCCAAATCCTTCTTATTTCCTGAGTACTCCTTTGTTCATAGCAAGATTATCATTATTGTCTTTGCCGGTGTTCACCACATCCTAACTCAATATCACCGAGCAATTTCAGTACTTTCAGCTGGTTGGCTCCGCCTACCGCCAAAGTCACCTCGTTATGTTCCCGAAGATTTAGATCCCAATTTTTGATGCGACAACATGAGAAGCACCAACGTGGCGCAACGGGTAGTGACCAAACAGGAGGACGGCGACTAGAGAAAGATAGAAAAGAACGCGAGGGAGGGCACAGTAGTTGCCCTATTTGGTTCATGTTAGCATCAAAAATGGCACAGAACTAGCAAAGGAGAGTCCAAAACCGAGATGAGTAGAGTATTACGGCAGACCTTCGTCAGAGATGCCGAGCAAGATCGCTTATAAGGCCGCAAAAGTGTATAAGTTTAACTAGATGACCGCTTCAAGCCAGCGTTGCTGCTGCTGCGACCTTTCCGTGTACTAATTGTACTCGTACTTGAGGATGGCAGCGAACGTCCGGACTAGTAGTTTTCAGCCTATATACTATCTGATTCCTTCCGAGCATTGCTTCGGACGTCGTTACCCATACCGAGACCCGGACACTCTCATGGTGATAGTACCGGGCCACGTTGACGACGCTCTTCTCAGTTGCCTCTCGGAGCAGCTCTCCTTCTTCCTGACACTCCGTGTACTACCAGGGGTCCTTAGTAAAAAAAAAAGTGCGTCGATGTTTACAAGTAAAAGGTGTTCAAGAGCAATAAGTTACTGGACGCGAAGCTCTGTTAACAGCCTGGCCTGCGACAAAAGGCAGATTACCTGCACTCTTACTGACGACCGACGACTCGTGCATTAAGTTAAGATTAGGCATGTGAGACCACGCAAGTCCAGTATACTTGTGTAAACTCTACTGTAGCAGCCACGAACGCCAAAGGTACTGCTGGAAAGAAAGATGTAAAATCTTGAAATGCAATCGCGCCTTCTGACTCCTGACTCGCATGTATCACATGCTGGAACCTCAAAAAGCCATGTGAAAAGATGTCTCCATAATGCAAGAGGTGCACAGCCTATGTCCTACGCATGCGGCTCCTCATCCCAACATATTTAGAGTCTAAATGGGATCATTGCCAAGCGCACGCCAGCGTTCTGCCAGGACCGCTCACATGGCAGGAGACAACTTCTCAGACTCAGCCTCTACTATGCCTTTGCATATCAAAACTGCTTGATTTTCCCCGGGGGTCCCAACCATTATTTGTTTTCAGATTCAGATTCTGCAAGGCGATGTCATCTTTTCCTGGATTGGTTCGCTGCAATCTCTGAAAAGCGATCGGCGCTGCAGATGCTCTCGCGCATATGGGGATGGTGTCGAGAGAACTGATCGGCTTCGACTAGCGGAAAATCGAAGAACCCGTATCAATAGAACCCACTCCGAATACTCTCCCGTTAAAGTCAACAGAATGGCCCTTGATGCGACAATAATTCTGTACATAACCCCAGATCTGGATCTTTCCTCGCCAAGATTACCATGTGCCCCCCTTTTTGTTCCAGGATGCGTGGTCAAAGAAGTCGATGTTGATAACAAACACGGCCTCATGGATCTTATACTCTTTTGATCTCAAGGGCTTCAATGGGGCAATGGAAGGCTTGGCTTTGCCTCTTAAACCAACTTGAACGAAGTGGTGGGAGCCAGGTCTGGACCCCATCCTTTATTGGTGATCCGAGAGGATTGAGGGTTCGGATTCTCAGGTGAGTGAAATGGCATGTACCTTCCCATATGACAGAGGCAGTTTGTGATATGAGAACGTTGAGAGGTTTGGCTGCGTGTTATGCTGGTGGTTCAATCAGCAGTAGAAATGAAGAAAAAGCCTTTAGTGAGTAGAAGCTGAAAGATTCAAAGGATCTATAGGCTTGGGCAAAGCAGACACTAGTGCGAGATCTAGCAAAAGCGTTCCCTTCTGCCATGAGTCTGCAAGACGCGGTAACAGAGACACGGGGATGCTCGTGCATGAATTTTCTATTTTAAAACACGGATTTTACAGAAGCATCTTAAAGATTTCTTCAAGCTATCTGACATTCTTGCTGCTGTGGCTGAGTCAATGCAGGCACTAGGTGGATATGGCCGAGAAATAAGCAGGTTGCATTTGCACAAGAACTCTAATATAGTTGCGAGAAAGCCTAAGGCAGATATCAAAGACCCGAAGTATTGCTTGCCCGGCTTCCCTTGTACATACTATCTTGAAGCGTCTCCTGAGGCAGTGAAGCGGATATCTGGTAGACATTTCCAATGGATTAGGGTTTGCAGGCTTCGGAATGCATTGATTTGATAGAGGAGCTGGAGGCATAGCATCACTGGACCGTCTCCACCTTCGGAAATTCCCAGACATATAGTTTGTAGCGAATGTAGCTCACGTCTTTTGACCGAGATTGATGTGAACAGGTTGTTGTCTATAAAACATGAGATTAAACCTCAGTTCAATACGTTGATTTCCAGACACCATCTTTTCCTTCTTCCTGTGTTGAAATAACGCCGCAAAGTATCTTACAACGCTCGACAATATGAAACCGTTTAGTCTCCTGCATATCTTGGCAGCGACTATGATTCCTAAGACCGCCATTTCATCCCCATTGTTAGCAAGACAGTCATTTGTAGATATCAACTCTACAGTCACGACAATTTTCCAGTTCCCCAGCCCGGCAACGCTTGAAAATCTTGCGGTACGTGAAAATGGTGAGATTCTAGTCACGTCTGGTCAATCGCCATTCCTGTACCAAGTGTCCCCAGACCCTGGTAACGTTCCTATCTTGGTTACCCAGATTCCTGGGGTAAGCAGCATCCAAGGCATCGTCGAGCTCGAGCCTGATATCTTCTACGTCCTGGCTCAGAACATCACCGGCCTCGTCGTCATACCTAGCACCATCGCTTTATGGAGAGTGGATTTGCGCCAGTTAGCTGTAACGGACGATAGAGTGGTGCTGCAACCAGCTGCAATCCAGCTCGTAACGAGAATACCGGAAGGAATATTGTTCAATGGCATGTGTCGCCTTTCCCCGACCGACTCGTCGAACCTCTTGATCTCCGACTCGATGAGTGCGACAATTACCAAGATCGATGTACATACTGGAATCTACGAAACAGTGATCTCTGATCCATTAATGGAGTATCTACCAACAGGACTCACAGTTGGTGTGAACGGCATTCACGTTCATGGAACGAACCTCTTCTTCACGAACTATAATCGAGCCATTTTCGCCCGCATTCCTATCTCGTTACAAACGGGTGCTGCGACTGGACATGCTCAAGTTGTAGTCAATGGGACGGCGGGTGATGATTTCATACTGTCTGAAGATGGAAACAAGGCATACCTGGCACTATGGGGGCAAAACGAGATCGCTGAGGTTGATATACCGGGGCGAGTTGCCAGGGTGGTTGCTACATCGTCGGCTTTAGAGGCAAGCTCTGCAGTGGCTTGGGGGAGGAGGTTGACAGACCGGACTAGCCTGTATGTTTCGGCTGGAAATAGTGGAGTGGGAACTGCGATGTCGGGAACCGTTGCTAGGGTTGATCTTTGATAGTTGACAGCAGAAAGTGCATAGTGGTGCGACGGAGCTGGTTCCTGTACAGCAGATACAAGAACTTGTTCTGCAACGGGTTGAAGGGAAGGCTGCGACTTTTCGTACATTCAGTTTTGAAGCATCTGCACTAGTTACCAGCAGACTGAGGAGAATAGAGCACAACAGAGAAATCGACTTAGCTGGAGATTCGCCGCTGATTCTCATCGATAGTTGTGATACAAAAGCAACTCGTCGAGAGAAAACCTCCTAACCGAGTTTCTCCACTGTCCTAAGGAAAATAAGGCTTGCGTACGCATAAGCTAGGGGCTTGGTTTCTTATAACGATGGCTTACTGCCCTATAAAAGGTGTGAGCAATTAATGTTTTGCATGAATACGTTGTACACGAAACATCAGCAAGGTACAGTATCTGAAGGCAAGATTGATGTGACAAGTTTTCAGAAACTTCGGCTGTATCCTATATAGTTGTTTTCCAGGCCCCATATGCAGAAACCCCTTTTTTTGCGATTTAAGATTTTACTTCAGAACTGGGGTAAGGCAACATGCGCATAAGCAGAAGATATACTAAAACAGTCCGAACAAGACCAAGACTGATCCCGCTAATAGAATAACCACCGAAGAAGTGGCTGAAGGTATGAAAGTTGAAACCACTTGTCTATTTGAGGTGCTGCTTCCTGCACTACTAGCACCGTTATTGGTCGGGCTTGCAGAAGGCGGAGAACCATTTGGCCTGCTACCGCCAGTGCCGCTCGCGACGCCACCAATCCCGGTGAGGGTACCTGCACCAGTGAGGATTTGCTGGGAAGTGAGGTCGACGCCGAAAGAGATCCAAGCGAAAATCCCGTCCTCCACGCTGTCACCGAGATAGCTGTATTCAACAAAGGGGTCATGGCCGTTCGCGATCCCCACCGAAAGAATGTTGTCATCTGCATTTGTGGTTAAATCTTGAGTGTTGGTTGCGTAAATGCTTGTTGCTTCCACTTCGCTAATCAGAGATTGATCGAAATACAGCTGGCCCACATGGGAGACATATCCACCAGCGTAGGTGCCATTGTCGAAAGAAGTGCCGTTAAAATGTACCAGGACGTGAATATGCGTTGCACGACCGGTATAATGGCCTGGAAAGAGTGTGGTGAATTGTGCTACTCCATCATCATCTGTTGGCTGCAATCCTCTCATGAAAGTATTCTGCAAATTTGAGGGATCCGCGTTGCCGACTCCATTTCCTCTAGCCACAACACCAGAGTACACGCCGGTAGAATTGCAGCTCCAGATCTCAAGGACGGCGTCCGTAATAGGATCACAAGTTGAGATATCCAGGATTTGGGCGTCGAGGATGAGAGCTATGCCTGCCTGGTCTTCGCTTACATCTTCTCGCAGATACTCACCCTCAACCCAGTAGGGCCCTAAGGTTACCTCTGGGGACAGGATACAGGAGCCATTGGAAGTGAATAAGGTAGATGCAGCGATGTCGGAATTATACTCTACAGATGAGTGATGATCGGTATTGAGAGGTGCGGCACGGCCACGGAGGAAAGGTGCAGCTACAGGCAAGGTATAGTCAGGATGGGAAACTGTATGATCAGAGAAGCGACAACTTACTAGTAGAGAGGCCCCGCAATTGGCGGGCTTTCTGAGCAGTGAAAGCACGACGCGCGATGGCTCTTTGCTCAACTTCACGAGCTTTGAGCTTCTCGGCGCAATGACTGAGATCCTTTATACTGGATTTGGTGAAAGCAGCCGTCTCAGCGACCTCGTGAGAATTGTCCTGGCCGGGATGAGCGAGGACGCTGGCGAAGAGCATCAAAGCAGCCACAGTTGGAGAGGGAAGAAGCATGTCGAGCAGTATGATGCTTGTGCGCGTTGAAGAGGTCAATGGACAACGAGAATATGTGCGAAGGTGATGATGGACATGAGCTGGAGTAGACAAGGAGCTGCAATGTCAATAAAAATTCCTCTGGCGCACTGACGCGACCACCCCATCCACCCAAGATATGATCAATGAGATGACGTACTGTATGCGATCTTTCGCCGAGACCTAATGTCTCAATACGTCTCTATCCACAAAATGTTGAACGCCAAAAGGATCCCTTGCATTCCATAGGCTCTATTGTCACAGTCCACCAACTTGGCTATTACTTTTCGAGGGGAAGATATGCGCGGCATTCAGAGGATCTCGACTTGGCACTTGTCTACCACGACTCGCAAGAAAGTCAGAGGTATCGAACTGTACTCCGCCTCATCAGAAAACTCAAACAAGTCTTTCAGCGACCCACCTGCCCGCTCCCGGGAGTCCATAGATGGGATTGCAACTTACGTCTCGTTTGTTATGTCTTGAGGGAGTCGGAGGAAGATGCCGGCACCAAATTTCTTTCACTAATTTGGGAGCATGTGCGGCCCCAGGGTATCCGGTTTTCAGAGGGGCTAGAAAGAGGGGATTTGACAACAAGGGGGGCCGAAAATGTGCTGGTTCGAAAGAGATATTCCGTAGCAATGTGCCTAGTGACCATCTAGAGAAGATTACTTTTAAGTCTCGTTGTGCTGTGACTGAACCTCTGAACAAGGTTTCACTAGCAAAATAAGATCTTGAGTCGGCACTAATGCAGGGTGCTTACTATGCAGCTAATACTTTAAGAACATTTCGGCTAACTAAATCAGGCTAGTACCCAGTTAAGGTGCGCCAGGACGCCTCTATTTTGTCTAATCCTTAACTCTACTAGAGAGAGCTGGAAATTGTTCATATAATCCTGTGAGATCTCAGGCACATCAATTTATAACATATCTAGAGCTACTCTTGATTCCTCTGTTCAGGTTTGAAATCACTTACTATTGACTCTCTCCGGAGATGTCTTCCAATAACATCTCCGCTGCCTCTGATGTCCTGCACCTCACAATCGGCTCCTCCGTATTTACCGCTTCGCTCCTCGACAATCCCACTGCCTCAGCATTTCAACATCTTCTCCCGCTGAACCTGCAAATGTCCGAGCTAAACGGCAACGAAAAACACTCCGACCTCCCTATTTCACTCCCAACCTCAGCAACCAACCCCGGATCTATCAGAGTTGGGGATCTAATGCTTTACGGTTCGCGAACGCTTGTGTTGTGGTACGAGGACTACTCGAGTAGTTTCACGTATACAAGAATAGGGACCATTGACAATCCTGAAGGGTTGGGTGCAGCCGTTGGAAGCGGTACAGTCGAAGTTGGTTTTGCGGCTGGAGGTAGTAGTAGTTCAACTAGTACCCCCACGGCTACACAATCAAGGTCGACGCCGTCAACCAACGGAGCAAAGACTGTTGGTATGAGCTGTCATGGGCGGAATAAATTATCATTGATAGGATTTCTAGGCATAGTGTGTAGTATCATCTGCTAGGAAGAGGATCTAAGCTTCTAATGTCCTTCGATCTTCTCAATTCTTTCTCAAGTATCGAGAGTAGAGTCTTCCGATCATTGTGACCTGGTCGATTCTACCATAAGATCGACAACTAGATGCGAGAACACAACCGGAGGGTGAAACAAAGACCGCAAACGTAAATATTTGTAAATTGACCCTCAAGCACTTTCTTGGACCTATATTTCTGTTGTAGCAAACACCAATGGCATCCATATTCTGAGATTTGAGGGCTCTTGTGGGCAACTACATCGTATTACAAGATATTACAGTACCAAACTCGGTCTAATTCTCCAAATCCTAATTTCCTGACTGGGTTAACCGCCCTGCGCGCCTGTTCACGTGACCGTCTGCCTGTGGTAACTTGTAACGTCGCCCCTCACTTCACTTATATGAAGTGTAAGAATCGGTTTGAATCAGGAGGAATAATTTGTTAATAGAATAGCACGTCAAATGAGATGGATCGCCTGCAAAGCAAGTGCTGCCCCCTAAATGCATCAGAACCAGCCTGATCATGTGACAAAGTGATCTCAAAATTCCTTCCTCGCAAATCCACAATCTTACTTATGTAGCTCTCTTGTCAGCCTGGTAAGCTTGCCCGCCAAGAATTGACCCCCGCTCGTAGAGTGAGCCCTTCAGTATTAAATCTGTGCAGTACTGAAGTCCAGGTGAAGCCTAGGCACAGGAACGTCAATGACTGATACTTCAAAGGGTATCCCCAACTGGGCAACAGCCCCTATCATCGTCATGTTGCTGGCAAGTGTCAGGTTCATAGAGAATGAATGGTTCGAAGATTGACGCATAGAATAGGGTGGAGGGTGGGATATACCAGGTTGGGACGTATCAGCCATTATGAGGTCGCAGAATACATGACGGATCTCTTAGGTTCTGGTTCAGGTTGGAATGATGCAGCGATGAACTGTACGAAAGTTACCCTTCTGGTGCAAACCACAGGGCACTAAGTTTAGTGCGGACAGTGGGCGACAACGAAGTGCGGACACATTTCCAAATGTTGCCCGAATATTCTAAGTCTAGCCCATGCAACGTCAGCAAGTTGCATTAGTGTCATAGGGGGATTCGAAATTAAGAACGCATTGGAACGTGCTGGCTTGATATCACAGCATTGTCGCATTGAATTTGTAGGAGATAGTTGTCCAAATTTTTATCTCAGCTCCTGACGTTCAGTAGTCAGAATTGAAGACCGAATACATTGCAATGGCAAGTAAATCAGTGTTAATTTTTGGGGCCACTGGTTATATAGGAGCGTCGTTCCTTTCCCGTTTCGCAGAGAAATACTTGCACTCTCCAGCTACCCTATATACAGTTACGGCATCAACTCGGAGTCCTGGAAAGGCCAGAAGACTGAAAGAGTTATTGCCAAATGTAAAGACAACAGACATCACGCTCGATGACGGTGCTGAGCTTGGGAAGGAGGTTGAGAAATATGATATCGTGATACAATTAGTCAGTAATTGAATGTCCCATGGGCGAGCATTCCAATGTATTGTGCTGACAGCCTGCCCAGGCTGATTGCGATCATTTGCAAGGCACGAAAGCCATATTGGATGGAATGAGGGCTAGAACGGAGAAAACGGGATATGCTCCAGCTTTATATCATGCGGTGAGTTCATTAGCTCCCAGACTACATTAGCTAATTCAGAGGCATCAAGTCTGGCGGAGGTAAATCTCGCATGAGTATATTGCGGGAAACATGCTAAATTGGCAATAGCTTTTCTCTTTAACGACAAGATGGATGGTTATCCATCGGGAATTGGTATGTCTGATTTGGATTCAGACCGCATTAACGCCATCCCATTGAGCAAACCTCGTAAGTAGTAGCTTGTAGGTTTCGTAATAATGAATAACACTATTAGATCGTAATGTTGACGACTCTATTGTTAACGCTGACACGGCGGGCAATGTTCGGTCTTATATCATAGTCCCATTTGGAGTGTATGGGACTGCCACTGGTAGACTACACAAGCACAAGCTAGGCAATCAAACTTCTATGCCCGTTCCACGACTCATTCATGTTTCCGTCAAGAGAAAAGGGGTGGGTCAGATTGGTCCTGGCGAGAATTTGTGGAAGATATCGCAGGTCGATGATGGTTGGATCCCTTTTCCACTGGAAATTGTTGTGGGCCTTTGCTAAACGTTGTACCTAGTGGCTGAGCTGTTCATGGCGGTCTTGGAAGATGGCACTAAGGGACATGGGAAGCATGGCTTTTACTTTGCCGATGGGGGTCAAGTTCCCGCCCATTGTGTTTTCAAGGTTATGGCGGACACTCTCTACTCGATGGGACTGTCAGAGAAGCCAGTCCCAAATAGATACACGGAAGAAGAACTTGAAAAGTATAAGGTAATGGCTCTCACCTCTGTTTGTTATACCGAGATATGCTAAGAGACATACAGATAGGTTTTTGGGGTGCAACCATCGAAGCAACTGGTGAAAGAGCAAGAAGTACAGGTTGGTCTCCTCAACACGGGAGTGGGGAGTTTCTAGGGGACGTAACAAGCGAGACAAAGAGACTAGCTGTGAAGCCTGTTGAATCTTACGGTAGGTTGCTTGACTATTCGAACTAGCATACTGTTTGGGATATGGTGTTACGGACGCTCCGAGTCCCGTGACTCGACGACCCAGGACAGTGTTATAATCAAGACCTTAGGCTCAGGACGTATGGACTCCTAGCGGGATGTTGCTGCTAGGAGAGTAACTTACCTGGACGATTAACCTATGAGACCCTGATACTCAGCTTTTCATTGATTGATTGATTTATTCATAGACCGATCCCATGCGGCATATTGGTCAGTGCGTGTTCAACAGACCATCAGCAACTATCAATAGTTACATTGCCTTTCACTTCTTGCCTGGATGTCATGGTTTAGACATCTCATACCCTCTACTTCGCTTCCCTATTCCAGTCCGATTCACGGTTCACTGAACCCTAAATGGTTCCCAGCGCATAGCCTGTGATTCTGATTTCTGTGTAATGGATTCGTATTGCCCAAGACGCCGCGTGTTCTCCTAGATTTTGCTGCTTCTAAAGAGAGAGCTGGCGCTCCCAACACTTTCCTGAGATTCCGCTGCTCCCTCATTTCCTCTAATTCCCATGCTTCCTGCCGTGATTCACGATATCGCTGGCAGGAGAGAAGGATATGACGTACGATTTATGAGCCTCTCCTGCACTCACACTTGTCATCATGCACATCCGGCACCTTCCCGAGAAGCAGGAACTGCGGCAGACTTATATTTGCTGAGTTCAACTATACTTTTAGCGAGCTGAATGGTCTAAGTACGGAATTGTGTAGCAGGAGGAAGATAGTGGTGGCTCCGGGCATGTCCTGTAAAGCTCTCGTCCGGTCTCTTGATCTGTCCATCCCTCATTCCGTTCGGCAAGCAAGAGCAAGTTATGGACTGCTCTCATCGGCAGTACAAGCGGATAGTCTGGCAGTATAGAAGCGATCTGACCAGTATTAACTTCCATACTTAGTAACTTGCAACAGTTATGGTTATCAGTCTTGATCAGTGATAGCGTCCTTACCTACCACCCAAACCGCCTTCGCACTCTCGAGCAACACCAGCCCGACCGTACGTTACATATATATAACATTAAGCAAGGATAAGTCACAATCACAAAGCATGGATTACCTTCGTTATGAATGTTTTAACATTATTACGACGATCCATGACAAGTGATGAGATTGACCCTTCCCACTTGGCTGCCGAACACTTTAATTCATTTGTCCTGATAAATCCGTTTCTGGACGGTAATGGTAGGATGTGTCGTCTCATACTCAATGCCTTGCTTCTGAAGTATAAAGGAGTAGCGGTTGCATTCGGTGGAAGTCACGAGGGACGGGAAGAATATTTCGGGATTGTCAGGAGGGCTTCGGAAGATCTTTCGGATGATCAGTCTGAGTTCGCTGCGTTTATACTGAACACATCCATCAGCAGGTTGAGAGAGTTGGCCGTCAAGCTCCAGAGCAGTAAATAGCAGGTAATCCAGGAAATAATTAGAATGTGAGCAACCAGGTTTCGCGTTGAGCTAGACTCGCAAGTCGGACTCCTAGTCTAGCGCCAGGAACGATGCTCGCAGAAGATTTGTATTATGAGAAGCCAATGAGCTTTGTTACTAGAGACGCTACCCCGCACAAGACGGCAGCGACCACAGTGATGGCTTGGCCGATACTCTGTTCTGGATAGCCTCAAAGCTTCTTTTGGCATCTGCTGGAGGAGTAGGAATGGCTAATGCGGCTAAGTAGATCTTGATCCTCCTTCTCCGTATAAATAGAACGCCTCGCGCACACCACTATTTTGTGTCGCTCTCAGTGCACCTTTCGGATTAGAAGAATTTATCATGAAATATTCACTCGTTTTATCTGCCATCGGCGGTGCATCAATGACTGCCGCACAAACCAATGCCTCAACTGCCAATAGCTGTAATGATGGCTTATTCCCCGGCACTGACACCGTAATCTTCACAACTCCATACACCTACTCACAAGTCATGTCCATCATCGGCTCCTTCCAAAACCTCACCTGGAGCGGTTCCCCCGAAGGTTCAGTAACCCTCAACGGCACCGACAACACCGTTGGAACAGCACGTACGTACGACATAGCTGGCGCCCACGTCGTCGAAACCATCACAGTCTACTCCAAACCTCCAATGGGCCATATGAAGAAATCCACACTCTCGATCTCCTCACCGTGCCTTCTGCCAACGTGAGCTTCTCAGCTGATTATGATGGAACGACTGTGATGCCGACTTGTGATGGGAAGGCTAGCATTTTCAACTTCACGGCCAATTTCTGTGCTACGAATGCTAGTGTAGCGGGGGCTGTGCTGCATATGCTTCATTTGACGGATGCGCAGACTGTAGGGAAGTTTTTGGGTGGGCAGAACTTTACGAATTGTGATGCTATTCCGAGCTCCAATGCGACTGCAAGCACCACCTCTTCGCCGCCTGTTGTGACGGAAATGCTGCATCGGGTGTTTTGGTCTCGATGTCTTCTGTTCTGCTCGCTGCTGGACTTCTGGCGCTGGTTGGGGTGTGAGAATGGATGTAGAATATAGAAAACTCTCACAGGTTGCTGTACTTTTCGTCACTTTGCAAATACTTGAAGTGAAGTTCAAGCCGAGACCTGAACTAGATTTTGCTTCTGACAGATGCTGGATTTTATGAGAGTAAGAATCAATAATCAATGATCTTTGTATGGCGGGGGTAAGTGCGGGTTAATTGGTACCTAAGTCTCGGGCGGCAAGTCCCTGGAGGTTACTCCGTTAGCGGGGTCCCTGGTGTGCGAGCGCTAAAGTTGCAGATTTCAGCATGCTGGAGCAGTGTTGCGTCGAAGGCATTCTCATATTGTCCTGCGTATTCAACAATCGGCAGCTCTATTACTTCGCCATATTGCAACATCAAAACGTGAGCAGCGAAGTCTGATAAGTGGGCATTATACACATCGCTAGATGTTATTACCTGGAGTCATACCCAACTTGAACTCATCGTCGCCTCAGACAAACTCCTTTACCTTTGCCAACATACAATACTATTTCAAAGCCCGCACTACCCAGCCTTAAACTCTGTTCTCTTTCCATTTAAAATCACCTCGTCACAATGTCAAATGCCAGTGATGCAGCAGACGCACAACGTCCATTCCCCTCCTTCGAAGATTTAAAAAGTGCCCAAACAATAATATGGAAGTCTCCCGCCGGATTTCGCCTCTTCTGGTCACTTGATGGTCCATTCCCAGAGGCAATCTCAGTCATGCAAGACAGGCATAATCCAACCTCCCTGACACCATATTTCTCAAACGGAACCTGGCATCCTATCTCCCAAGAACCAATTTCAGTGCCCAAGATCTCTTCCATCACAGTCGGAGTTGACAAAATAGATGACTGGGAGGACGCATGGGAGGATTGTCACGAGGCACATGGCGAGATGGGAGATAGGCAGGAAGGGAGATGGTATGGCGCTCTTGAGGATTGCGAATACGATCCTCAGGACGAAGATCGGGGAAGCCGCTTACTATGTTGTTGCGGGGAGCCGAGGCCGAGGAACAAGAAGGTTAGAATCGTGGTTCGACCTGCTTCTGGGACGTTTGTGACGGCTCATGATTACCTCTCTACGCTACATCTGTGGCTTATGGGCATGAAGGAGGATATCAGGCGCTCGACGGATGTGTGGCAGTGTGGCTTGACGGATATGATGGTGGAGTCTAATGGATTGAATTGTCTGGGGGTGGAAGAGAAATCAGACTGGATCAGACATGCATCGATCGTGGTCAATCCGACCGCTCGTCGGCCAGAGTTGCTGTCATATTTTGGACCGGGGTTTGGACCGGAATACATGCCGGACTTTGGGCAGCAATCTTAGTCTTAGATTTTCTGTAGTGCCTATCTACTACCATCAAGTCTGGTAGTGAAGATGTGAGTACTCAGATAGAATAAAAATAAGTAACTTAGCAATCTAATAGAATAAGTCATGTCAACCAAATTAAGGCAGATTTTACTTGCAGCAAAATGTGCATGAGCGAAAACGTTATGGGCGAGAACTTTCCAAGTACTCCTGTGAACCTCGAAGAAGAGTATTTGATACATGATATACAAAACTAAAGTGAACCCAAAGAAAATACACAGGAGTGTGTGTAATGCCATCAATGATGTACAAATGTTATTCAACAATGAAAATGCAAAAGGCGCGTTGTGCAACGAGCATCGCCGACTCGTTGAATTCACATCGAGCCAGCCACCCAGCTTCCCAAATTCTCATTCCTTTTAACCACTCAACTCCGGATCAATCTTCCACTCGAGGCAATTATTTGAAACCGTACCACCATGCTTATCATTGATACCGCCACAATCGCAACTATCCGTTGGAACCGATAGGTACTTCATGCAAGTCTTTTCATCATACACAAATTCGCATGATTCTTTCAAGATCTCCAGCGAGATTCTGATAGTGACAGTCCCGAACCCACCATTATACGCGAATGGATACTCATTAGATTTGATCATTCTACCTTTCAAGGAGGACTTGGAGATGCTTTTACAGAAGCTACTGGCAGCACTCTCCATCCGCACGTGCTCAGTCTTCTCCCCTTTCTTGTAGCAATCGACTTTGTTGTCGACGGGATTGCCTTGCTTTACAGGTGATTCGGTTGCCTGTTCAGCAGTGCTAGTTGTAGTTGTAGCTTTAGTCGTGCTCGTGGAAGTAGTGGATGTAGTAGAGGAAGGAGCAGGGCAAATAATTAGATGTTCTTCCCAGTTTTCGTCATCAAAGTCTGGAAGCCCAGGGGATGTGATGCTTCCGTCTCCACCAACGAGGTAAGGAAGCGGGAGACACGCTAGGTCAAAGGGATACGTGCATTCAAGAACAGTAGGCTCGTTCGTTAGACCAATTTCGGGATTCCACCAACGTTTGGGGAAGCTTCCAACAGGAGAAGATATAGGAGGTGTAGGAAATGGAATCGATGGCGCTGTCGCTGTTGTTGCCCCCTTAAATGGCACAATCTGAACTAGTACAAATATTTGAGTATTGAGAGAAGGAGGACGAAGCACGGAAGCTGAGAATTTCAAGGTTACTGGTTCTAATGAACCCAAAATATGCGCGAATGGAGCAAGGGTAAAAGGAGAAAAGACTCACATCTGCTCCAATATAGATGACAGAAGGCCAGAATGGTGTCGTTGCTAGGATCGGCGTGAATGATGCAAAGCCTTGACATTTGTGCCTTTTATTGGTAGTATCTTGGGTCAGCGTCGCAATCTCGAACACCCATTGGGAGATTGTTATAGGAGCCTGTGTGATAGTGCTCGTCTAAGTACTAGAACTGACTGTAATGAGGGGATAATTGACGGTGCTTGTTGCTCCTATCCCATGGAGGGATTTTGACATTGCAAGGTGGGACGCAAGTGAACTTTGGTTGGTCCATTTCCCATACTCCCATACAGCTGGATCAATCCAAATGAGGTTGTTGAAGTGTGGGCCGGTGCTACTAATAACTCACAAGTCGGCCTTCTAGTCTGGCGCTAGGGACGATGTTTGCAGAAGATTTACATTTTTCGGAATCTTTAAACGGGTTATGCGAAGAAATACACACGTTCGATTTCTTTATTATATCATTTGTAAATATGAGCTTTTTAGTTAATTATGATAAAACGATCATAACTTTAACTTATAATAAAAAATTAGCATTTTTAATATTACGGTTTATTTTTATATTACGAATATTAATATTATAATCTGGGCCGTGGTGTTGGCCCCCCCGGGTTTAGCGACCGCCGCTTGCGGCAAGGCGCGGGCACGGGCCCGGCGCCGCTTTCGCGAGGTATAAGAACCCGCGCCCATCCTCCTCCTCGACCTTC